>Ga0209534_10000052_pt1 | contig 131845 bp, 115 predicted proteins | sample COG_07_FD_184751 | JGI IMG/M metagenome (GOLD analysis project Ga0209534, IMG submission 184751) | Pelagic Microbial community sample from North Sea - COGITO 998_met_07 (SPAdes) (version 2) | ecosystem: Environmental > Aquatic > Marine > Neritic zone/Coastal water | place: Helgoland, sampling...
CAGGTCAATTTGTTAACCAGACACAAACAAATAAGTTTGATGTCCTAAAAGATCTTGTGGATGAAGCTTCCATTAATTAAACATTTAACCCAATTTATTGAGAGCAACGATGAAGACTATATTATCGAAACGTTGGAAACTCTAGAAGCACTAACAGAAGTTCCAAGTCTAAAAGACGAGGAATTGGATGTTATTGGTGAGCTTATATCAAATATGTACGGAGCACTTGAAGTGCATCAAATGGTTAAAGAAGGAACGCCTCCGAAAGACGCTTTGAATAGTTTCATGAAACGAGTCTTAGGTTCTATTGATAGTTGAATTCTTTATTATAGCATAAAAAAAACCCTTCTCAAATGAGGAGGGTTTTTTTATATAATAGAATTAACGGCTTACTTACCGTCCATCTTATCTTTAAGTGCTTGTAATGCATCATTAGCATCTCCTAAGGTAGGTTTTGCTTCAGCTGCACTAGTAGCTGCCTTTTTAACGGCTGCTTTCACATGCTTAACTTCTTCAGCTTTGAAAAGAGCAGTATGAGACGCTACAACGCGTTTGAACTCTTTATTGAATTCAATAATAACGAATTCAGCTTCATCTCCTTTCTTAAGCTTATTTCCATCCTCTTTTTCAAGATGACGAGAAGGAATAAAAGCAACTACATCTTCATTGAACTTAACTGTTGCTCCTTTGTCAACGATCTCATCGATTGAAGCTGTATGCTTAGAATTTAATCCAAATTCAGTTTCGTATTTATCCCAGGGGTTGTCAGTTGTTTGTTTATGACCTAAGCTTAATTTTCTAGCTTCTACGTCTAACTCAAGTACTACAACTTCAAGGTTATCTCCTACTGCACAGAATTCACTTGGATGTTTAACTTTCTTAGTCCAAGATAAATCAGAGATGTAAATTAATCCATCAATACCTTCTTCTAATTCAACAAAAACACCAAAGTTTGTGAAGTTTCTTACAATTCCGGTATGCTTAGAAGCAACTGGGAATTTAGAAGTAATATCTGTCCAAGGGTCAGCAGATAATTGCTTGATACCTAATGACATTTTACGATCTTCTCTATCTAAAGTTAAGATCTGAGCTTTAATTTTATCTCCTACTTTAACGAAATCTTGAGCAGAACGTAAATGAGTAGACCAAGACATTTCAGAAACGTGAATTAATCCTTCAACTCCTTCAACAACTTCAATAAATGCACCATAATCAGCGATTACAACTACTTTTCCTTCAATTTCGTCTCCAATTTTAACCTCTTCTCCAAGGGCATCCCATGGGTGTTTGCTTAATTGTTTGAGACCTAATTGAATTCTTGATTTATTTTCATCAAAGTCAAGTATTACAACATTGATTTTCTCATCTAATTCAACAATCTCACTTGGATGGTTGATTCTAGACCAAGAAAGATCTGTAATGTGTACTAATCCATCAACTCCACCAAGATCCATAAAGACTCCGTAAGAAGTAATGTTTTTAACAATACCTTCAAGAACTTGACCTTTTTCTAATTGACTAATGATTTCCTTTTTCTGGATTTCGATATCTGCTTCAATAAGCGCTTTATGAGAAACCACAACGTTTTTGAATTCGTGGTTGATTTTCACTACCTTGAATTCCATTGTTTTGTTAACATACTGATCGTAATCTCTAATTGGCTTCACATCGATTTGTGAGCCTGGTAAAAATGCTTCAATACCAAATACGTCGACAATCATACCCCCTTTAGTACGACATTTAACAAAACCGTTTACGATTTCTCCAGTCTCATTAGCAGCGATCACACGATCCCATGCTTTGATAACTCTTGCTTTACGGTGAGATAATATTAATTGTCCTGTAGCGTCTTCACGTACATCAATTAATACTTCTACTTTATCACCAACAGCTAAGTTGGGATTATAACGAAATTCGTTTAGTGAAATAACACCTTCAGATTTTGCATTGATATCAATAATCGCATCACGATCAGAAATATGAATAACTACACCATCTACAACTTGATCATCAAGAGTGTCAACAAAATTGCTAGCCACTAATTTCTCAAATTCTACAAGTTTCTCGTCATCAACAGGGTCGATACCTTCTTCGTAGTTATGCCAGTTAAAATCTTTAAGGAATTGCTCAGGATTTGCTTGAGCTTCGTTTGGTTGTGGCACTTCAACTGCTGTAGTTTCTGCAATTACTTCTTCCACATTTGTGTTTTTTTCTTCAGCCATGGCTGTTTTAAAATTTGTATTTTATAGACGTTAGATTCGATTAAGCACGACTATAAAAGCGTTATTAAATGATTATGATTTCCTTTACTGAATCTATTGAATGCTAAAGGAATGCAATTTTACGATTTATTTACAATTATACCTAATGTTTTTTATGCTGTTTTTACGAGAGAAAATTATTAAGCAATAATTAGCTTATTAAATAGAATGCTAAAATAAAAACAATAATATAATTACGCCAATAATTTAGTGTTTACCAATGACATAACTTGATCAAATTGCTGTTCCTTTGATAAATTTGAATTATCAATTTCTACTGCGTCTTTGGCTTTATAAAGTGGAGAGTCTTCTCTAGTTGAATCGAGATGATCTCTAGAGTTAATATTATCTAATACAGCTTGAAAAGAAACTTTAGATTCCGTAACAGCTAGTTCATCAAAGCGTCTTTTTGCACGTGTTTCAGAAGAGGCCGTCATGAATAGCTTTAATTCAGCATCTGGGAAAACTACCGTTCCTATATCTCTCCCATCCATAACAATCCCTTTTTTACTACCCATTTGCTGTTGCAGATCAACTAATTGTTGGCGAACTTCTGCAACGGTAGCCACTATGCTCACGGCGTTAGAGACTGCCATAGTACGAACATCTTTATTTACATTTACATCATTTAAATAAACTTCAGATGTTTTTAAATTTTCATTATAAATAAAAGTGACATTGATAGCAGAAAGCGCATTGATTAATTGTGAGGTTTTTAATCCCGCACCATCTATTAGTTTGTTTTGTAAAGCATACAAGGCAACGGCACGGTACATAGCGCCAGAATCTACATAAATATATTTTAAGTGCTGTGCTAATTGTTTAGCAAGTGTACTTTTTCCGGTTGATGAAAACCCATCGATTGCTATTGTAATTTTTTTCACTGTTGTAAATTTATTTGAAGTCCTAGAAAACTAGTATTTGCTGCTGATGAATAGCGAGCATGTGTGTAACTAAATCTTATATTATTAAATTTTAAACCTAGGCCAAAAGAAAAACCAGAAAAATTTCTTTGTTCTAATATTTTAAGCTCTTGTGCCCTTCTAAAACTATACCCTAATCGAATATTAAAGCCTTTGTTTGGAAACAGCTCTACCCCTAAAATTGTATGTCTAAATAGATTGCTAACAAAGTTTATGTCTTCTTCTGTTTGTGTTCCATCCAAATCGGTTGTAGCTCGTGCTGGGTTGGGAGATGCAATAGGCCACTTTTGTAAATTTTCTAAAGTGAGATGCCAACGAATAGGAACATTTTCAAGAGTTTGAGAGAAACCGAGGTCAATTTCAAATGGCAAGGGCTCTTTAATTCCTGCGTAAGTAGTCAACTGAGTTCCGAAATTGCGAATTACTAAAGCAGCATTAAAATCTAAATACTCATTTATATAAATAACTCCTATATCTGTTGCAATACCAAATGAGTTATACTGCTCTAGTTTAGAAGTAATAAATTTTAAGTTTGCACCAATATAAAAATCTGAGTACCCTATCTGAGCGGCGTACCCAACAGAAAGAGCTGCTTCATTGCCGGTAAAAGTTCCTGTGCTGATTCCATTTTCATCGTAGCCATCAAAACTACCATAATTAACATAGGTCATTCCTACATGAAAGGTTTGAGTTCTTCGATCGACAGTGTATGCATAGGCTGCAGTTCCGTAACTAATATCTCCTAAATAATTAGAATAATTAATAGCCAACTGGTTATCCATGTCTACATTTATAGTAGCAGGGTTAAATAGTGCTTGCGTGACGTCATAATCTACATTAGTGAGAACTTTCCCCCCTAGAGCAGCTTGTCTAGGAGAAGACATGAGATTTAAAAACTGATAAGTAGATTCACCACCAAGCTGAGCTTGAACCTTAGCAATGCTAAAAAAAAATATAATAACTGCGACAGCTAACCTCATTTGAATACAAAAGTAATAAATCAATACTAAAACGAATATAACAGATGTTTATTTCATTCTAGCTCAAAGTGCATTAATTACAAAGATTTGGCGTTTTTAACTTTTTGATTAGTAATTGCTAACTCTATAACCTCACTCATCTCTGAAACAAAATGAAACGTTAAACCTTTTAAGTAAGAAGCATTTATTTCATCAATATCACTTTTATTGTCTTTGGAAAGTATGATTTCCTTTATTCTAGCACGTTTTGCCGCTAAAATCTTTTCTTTAATTCCTCCAACAGGTAAAACTTTTCCTCGCAACGTAATCTCTCCTGTCATTGCTATACTCTTCTTTATTTTTTTCTGAGTAAACAAAGAGACTAAAGAAGTAAGCATTGTAACCCCTGCACTTGGACCATCTTTTGGAGTTGCTCCTTCAGGTACATGAATATGTACATTATACTTTTCAAACATAGAAACATCTAAGTTATATAGGTCTGCATTAGCCTTTATGTACTCCATGGCTATTGTAGCAGACTCTTTCATCACTTTTCCTAAATTTCCAGTGATGTTTAAGCTTCCTTTTCCTTTAGATAAGATAGATTCTATGAATAAGATATCTCCACCAACACGAGTCCAAGCTAAACCGGTAACAACACCCGCCACATCATTGTTTTCATACTTATCTCTTTCTAGCTTGGGACTTCCCAAAACGTCAATTATAACATCATTACTAACTTTTATATCGTAAGTATCTTCCATGGCAATATTCTTTGCTGCAAACCTTACCATTTTTGCAATTTGCTTTTCAAGGCCTCTAACTCCAGATTCTCTAGTATACCCTTCCACAATTTTTTCTAACTGAGGTTGTGCGATTTTTAAGTCCGAAGGCTTCATTCCATGTTCTTTAATTTGTTTAGGTAGTAAATATTTTTTACCTATTTGAACTTTTTCTTCGATAGTGTAACCTGTTACATTTATGATTTCCATGCGATCTAAAAGTGCTGGTTGAATCGTGTTTAAACTATTTGAAGTCGCAACAAACATCACTTTAGAGAGGTCATATCCCATTTCCAAAAAGTTATCGTAAAACTCCGAGTTCTGTTCAGGATCTAAAACTTCTAACATGGCAGATGATGGATCTCCTTGGTTAGAACTAGATAATTTATCAATCTCATCTAACACAAAAACTGGATTAGATGTGCCAGCTTTTTTTAAGCTTTGTAAAATACGCCCTGGCATGGCACCAATATAGGTTTTTCTGTGACCTCTAATTTCTGCTTCATCTCTGAGTCCTCCTAAAGAAATTCGAACATACTCTCTTCCTAAAGCTTCAGCTATAGATTTTCCAAGAGAAGTTTTTCCAACTCCAGGAGGTCCATATAAACACAGAATAGGAGATTTCATATCATTTCTAAGCTTTAAAACTGCTAGATATTCTATAATTCGTCGTTTAACTTCTTCTAAACCAAAATGATCACGGTCTAATATTTTTTGTGCACGTTTTAAATCAAAATTATCCTTACTAAAAGAATTCCATGGTAGATCTAAAAACAAATCTAAATAATTCCTTTGGATTGAATATTCGGCTACTTGAGGATTCATTCGTTGTAGTTTCCCTATTTCTTTGTTAAAATGAGCTTTTACTTTATCGTCCCATTTCTTAAAAGAAGCTCGCCCTTTCATAGCTTCAATTTCTTCTTCATAACTAACCCCACCTAGTTCTTCTTGAATTGTTTTGATTTGTTGTTGTAAGAAATATTCTCTTTGCTGTTGGCTCATATCGTTCTGAACCTTAGACTGGATGTCATTTTTTAGCTCTAAACGTTGAAGTTCAACATTCATGTGCTTTAAGGTCAATAAAGCGCGATCTTGTAAGTCGTTAACTTCTAATAGTTTTTGTTTTTCTACAACAGAAAGGTTCATGTTGGAAGATACAAAATTGATTAAAAAGGAGTTACTTTCAATGTTTTTAATGGCAAACGAAGCTTCACTTGGAATAGTTGGACTTTGCTTAATTATTTGAAGTGCTAATTCCTTAATAGATTCGATAATAGCTGGAAACTCAGTGGTGTTTAAAGGACTAATTTCTGGAACATCCTCAATGTTAGCTACCATGTATGGATTTTCAGAAGTGATCTCAGATATTTTAAATCGTTTCTTACCTTGAATAATAACAGTAGTGTTTCCATCTGGCATTTTAAGTACTTTTAAAATCCTAGCAACGGTTCCTGTAGTGTGTATATCATTAATTGAAGGGTCTTCAACAGTTTCGTCTTTTTGTGAAACCACACCAATAATTTTTGACCCAGAATTGGCATCATTAATTAGTTGAATAGACTTATCTCGTCCCGCAGTAATAGGAATCACTACTCCAGGAAATAACACGGTATTTCTAAGAGATAGTATGGAAAGAGATTCGGGAAGAGATTCATTTTTTATAGCCTCTTCATCTTCAGTTGTCATCAATGGAATTAGCTCTGAATTTTCGTCAAAGTCTTGTAATGACAAACTGTCAAGCATTGTAAATTTTGAGTTACTCATAAGTATATTAGGTCATTCTGTCATAAAACAGAAATAGTTTCATATTAATAATTGATGTTGTAATTATCATATTTCTGTGTTTACAGAGTAAATAATATAATCACAAAGTGTAAAGTTCAATTGTTATGCCATTTTAATGGATAGAGTAGATAATATCAAACTAGGTTACAAATTCTGTACTCTTGACACGATTTAAAACCAAATAGGCTAAAGCAAAAAACAAAGCTAGTGATAACACTGAATACTGCATAGAACCTGTCAATGAAATAAGTAATCCAAAAACAAACATTCCTAAGACAATCGCAATTTTTTCGGTGACATCATAAAAACTAAAATAGGTAGCATGATCATGAGTTTCAGGGAGCAACTTAGAATAGGTTGACCGACCTATTGATTGAGTAGCTCCTAAAACGAATCCTAACAAAATACCTAAACCATAGAAATAATAATCAACATTGGGCTGATTAATATCTAAAGAAAAGGCTGTTAAACAAACGCCTCCCCAAATAATTAAAGTTATCTTCAATGTTTTAATGTTTCCAATTTTATTAGATAATCTCGAAAACAAGTGAGCTCCAAAAATAGCTACTACTTGTACAAATATAATAGTGATTATTAAATTAGAAGTAGGCAATCCAAGTTCTTGACTCCCAAAAATACCTGCCATAAGTACCATCGTTTGTACCCCGACACTAAAACAGAAAAAAGACATTAAGAAATATTTTAGTTGTGGTAAATTTGAAAGCTCTTTGAGAACAATCCTTAATTCTCGAAGTCCTTTCCATATGTAATCCTTTTCAGGCTTATGATTAAAAACATTATTTGGTAAGCGACGGTATGTGATTTGAGCAAAACCAAACCACCACAGGCCAACTAAAAGAAAGGTGAGTCGTGGTGCCAAACCAGGGTCCGAAATCCCGAACCATTCGGGCTTTTGAACCATCATAAGGCTAAAAACTAATAACAATGTAGAACCTGCATATCCGTATATAAATCCCAAAGCACTGACTTGATCTTGTTGTTCTGGGAATGCAACTTCAGGCAAATAGGCATTATAAAAAACGATACTCCCCCAAAAACCTATGCTTGCTAGAACCGTAAAAGTAAGAGCAACCCATAAAGTTTCAGCTCCCTGAAAAAAGAATAAGCACATGACAGACAAAGACCCTAACAAACAAAAGAATTTCATGAACTTGAGTTTATTACCCATATAATCTGCAATGGCAGACAGTACTGGAGAACAAAAAGCAACAATCAAAAATGATAGTGCCAATGTATAGTCATACAAAGTTGTTGGATTCCACATGGCTCCTAAAAAGGGAACATCTCCAACTTCATTTGCAAATGAGCTGGTAATGCTACTGTAATAAATTGGAAATACTGCGGTACTAATTACTAGTGGATAAACAGAATTAGCCCAATCGTAAAACGCCCATGCTTTGGTTAGTTTTTTGCTTCCTTTTTCAAATATCTTCATAAATAGCTAGTCTTGGTTTAAAGCAGCCCTAAAGTAAGACTTTAATTCAAAACAGGCTGTGATTATCTAAAAGATGTCACACCAAACTTACGTGCTTCAGATTTAGCTCTTAAGGCTAATGATTTCAAATTTGAAATTCTTGAATCATTTGAAGGGTGTGTACTTAAAAACTCTGGAGGCCCCTTTTTACCACTATTAGCTTTCATACGTTCCCACAGCTGAGAAGCTTCATCAGGATTGTAACCTGCTATGGCCATAAGATATAAACCTATTTGATCCGCTTCAGTTTCATGGCTTCTACTAAAAGGCAACATTCCAGCAACTGAACTGCCAACTCCGTAAGCTTGCATCCAAATACTTTGCTCTTTACTACTTTTTTCGTTTGTAACTGCAGCAACCCCAATGGCACCAGCTTGTTGAATCATTCCCGCACTCATACGCTGTTGTCCGTGGTTTGCTAATGCATGAGCAACTTCATGTCCCATAATTGCAGCAACTCCGGTTTCTCCGCCAGCTATCGGAAGTATTCCGGTATAAAACACAATTTTACCGCCTGGCATACACCAAGCATTAACCGCTTCGTCTTCCACTAGCTTATATTCCCAAACATAATCCTTTAAATACCCTTGATAATTATTGGCATCTAACCAACGTTCGGCAGCAACAGAAATACGTACTCCAACCCTAGTAATCATCTCAGCATCAGAAGTCCCTTTAACAACCTTATTATCAATCAGAAATTGATCATATTGAGCAAAAGCCATAGGAAGTAATTGAGAATTTGGCATAAAGGCCATCGTCTTTTTTCCTGTAAATGGATTCGTAGCGCAGGAAGCGCACAAAATCAGAACAATATAAAAGATATTTTTCATGTAGCTGTATTTAAACATATGATGCAAACAACATACCAAAATTAGATCTGTAGCTAAATTAGCTGTCACAAAGTTATGTGAAAATTAAATTTACTCGTAGGAAAATTACTTAATTTTATTGAAAATCACTAATTACTATGAAAATTTGCCAAGTTATATCATATTTTGCCATTTGTCTTTTACTTTCCTGTCAAACAAATGCACAAAAAAAAGAAACTTTTGAGATCGTAAAAACAGATCAAGAATGGAGAATTCAGCTTAACGATATTCAGTACAAGGTTTTGAGACAGTCTGGAACAGAACGTGCATTCTCGAGCACACTTAATAAAATTTATAAACCAGGCATTTATAGTTGTGCCGCTTGCAACACCCCACTTTTTGAGGGTAAATATAAATTTGATTCCGGGTCTGGATGGCCCAGTTTTGACAGAGAAATTGAAGGTAATGTAGCTTTTTCAGTAGATTATAATATAGGATCAGCAAGAAAAGAAGAGCATTGTGCTGTTTGTGGCGGACACCTGGGACATGTATTTAAAGATGGTCCTAAAAAAACCACTGGAGAACGTCACTGTATAAATGGAGCCGCACTTACTTTTACACCTACTAAAAATGACTAATAAAAAAGCACCGCTTACAGAAGCAGATTGGAAAAAAGACCTTACTGACGAAGAATATAGAATTCTAAGAAAAAAAGGAACAGAAATGCCTCATTCGGGTAAATATAATTTACACTTTGACAACGGAACTTACTGTTGTTCTGGATGTAATGAGCCACTATTTGAAAGTAACACGAAATTTGATGCCCATTGTGGCTGGCCTAGTTTTGACGAATCTTTAAAAGGAAAAGTAGACTATGTATTAGATAAAACCCACAGAATGATGCGTACAGAAATTATCTGTAACTCCTGCAAAGGTCACCTTGGTCACGTCTTTAATGATGGCCCCACAAAAACAGGCACGCGATACTGTGTAAATTCAGTTAGTTTGAAGTTTAAAAAATCATAATTAAAATTTAAATATTTACATATAGGTTTTGTAAATTTGCATTTTAAAACTAATTCAAAAAACTGATTTTATGAGTAAATACGATGTTATCGTTTTAGGAAGTGGTCCTGGAGGCTATGTAACTGCGATTAGAGCTTCACAATTAGGTCTCAGAACGGCTGTTATTGAGAAAGAAAGTTTGGGAGGCGTATGTCTTAACTGGGGGTGTATACCTACCAAAGCACTTTTAAAATCTGCACAAGTTTTTGAATATTTAAAACATGCTGATGATTACGGTTTAACAGTAAAAGAATTTGATAAGGATTTTGATGCTGTAGTAAATCGAAGTAGAAATATTGCGGATGGCATGAGTAAAGGCGTGCAGTTTTTAATGAAAAAAAATAAAATTGATATCATTTCAGGTTACGGTACTTTAAAAACAGGAAAAAAAGTAGATGTCGATGGAACTATATACAGTGCAGACCATATTATAATTGCTACAGGTGCACGCTCACGTGAACTACCTAACTTACCACAAGATGGCAAAAAAGTTATTGGATATAGAAAGGCAATGACTCTAGAAAAACAGCCTAAGAAAATTGTAATCGTTGGCTCTGGAGCTATAGGAGTAGAATTTGCTTATTTTTATAACTCTATGGGTACCGATGTAACCATTGTAGAGTATATGCCTCGTATTGTTCCTGTTGAAGATGAAGATGTTTCAAAACAACTCGAACGCTCTTTTAAGAAGAGTGGTATCAAAATATTAACCTCTACAGAGGTCACCGCAGTGGATACTTCCGGAGAGGGTGTTAAAGCAATGATTAAGACTAAAAAAGGAGAAGATATACTAGAAGCTGATATGGTTTTATCAGCTGTAGGAATTAAAACTAATATTGAAAACATTGGATTAGAAGACGTAGGAATTGTTACGGATAGAGATAAAATATTAGTGAATGACTTTTACCAAACAAATATACCAGGTTATTATGCGATTGGTGATGTCACTCCTGGTCCTGCCCTAGCCCATGTGGCATCCGCAGAAGGAATATTATGTGTAGAAAAAATTGCAGGTCAACATGTGGAATCATTGGATTATGGAAACATTCCAGGATGTACTTATTGTACGCCAGAGATAGCCAGTGTTGGACTTACAGAAGCACAAGCAAAAGATAAAGGCATTGACATTAAAGTTGGTAAATTTCCGTTTTCAGCTTCAGGAAAAGCAAGTGCTGGTGGTCATAAAGACGGATTTGTTAAAGTTATTTTTGATGCGAAGTACGGTGAATGGTTAGGCTGTCATATGATTGGAACCGGAGTTACGGATATGATAGCAGAAGCTGTATTAGGGCGAAAGCTTGAGACTACAGGTCATGAAGTTCTCAAAACAATTCACCCACATCCAACAATGAGTGAAGCAGTCATGGAAGCAGTAGCAGATGCATACGATGAAGTGATACATATTTAAAAAATAAAATAGATAAATGAAAAGACGGTCAGAAATGACCGTCTTTTTTGTTACAAGAAACTTTGCAAAGCTAACTCGTAGCTTTGCAAACCAAACCCAAGTATAACTCCTTTTGCATTTGGTGATATATAGGATTGATGTCTAAACTCTTCGCGGGCAAACGTATTAGATATATGTACTTCAATCACGGGTGTTTCAATTGCCTTGATGGCATCTCCTATGCCAACAGAAGTATGTGTATAGGCCGCAGCATTTAAAATAATTCCATCAAAAGAAAAGCCAACTTCTTGGATTTTATCAATCAATTCCCCTTCAATATTAGATTGAAAATAAGATAATTCAAAAGAATCATATCTATCGTTTAAAGCCGTGAAAAAATCTTCAAAAGATTGAGCGCCATAAATGCCGGGTTCCCGTTTTCCTAAAAGGTTTAAATTTGGTCCATTTATAATAATAATCTTTTTCATTTAACAAAAATACAAAAGTCTAAGTTAAAAAAAAAGGAGCCAAATGGCTCCTTTTGAATATAACAATGATTTAAAATTAAGCCTTATATAATTAATTTACAGTTGAAATTCAACTCCAAAACAAATAGCTCCAAAATCATTAGCACTGACATTAATTGATTTGTAGCTAATAAAAGTATCAAAAGTACTATTTAGATTATAGTATAATTTGGGTGCAAAAAAAACACCCCCACTACGTCCGTTAGAAAAACCAATAGCATATCCAAAATCTAAAGCGAGTGTTGATTTGTTAGAAGCTTTGAAACGAGTGGTCATACCCATTGGTAAAAATCCTGCATCAACTTTAGATGAATCGCCAGCGAAATGCGTGTAGCCTGAAATAGCTCCCATTTTAACTTTATTGGTAACGGTCCAAATGTATGCAAAGTCTAAATTGAAATTAATTGAATAATTTTTAGACACCTCTCCAACTGGGAGCCCCAGACTAATGTTTGATTTAAATTCTTGTGCATTAGATGTGAGAAAAGTGAACATGGTAATAATGCAAATTGTGAGTCTTTTCATTCTTAAATTGATTAAATAATATATTATAAAATTAAACAAAAAAAAGGAGCCAATCGGCTCCTTTTTTAATATTAAATTGTTTTTTTACTAAAACTGGTAAATAGCAGCCATAGTAAAAGAAGTCATTGAACCAGTAACGTCATCCATGTCACGATTAGCAAAAATATCTTCACTTGAAGAATCTAATCTTAATTCAGGTCTGATAGTTAAAGCTCCAACAGAATAGTTAGCTGTCAAAGTTGGAGTAAATACACTTAGGTCATCACCTCCTTTAAAAGTAATGTGCTCTAAACGCAATCCCCATGATAAAGATTCAGAAGACTTGATTTGTGGGTAAGCAGATATTGAAGTGAAACCTTCATTTCCTGGAGCTAAAGCTCTGTTTCCAGTTAGTGCAGCATCATCATCCCAAGATGCTACGTGAGCATTTAATCCTAAATTAAATTTTTCCGTAACTTTAAATTGAAGTTTAGCATCCACAAAAGTTTCATCTTCACTACTTAGAACTGAAATACCTGAATCCCCTTTGCTGATCCCTGCTCCAATAGAGTAATTCCCAGATCGGTTGTTAAGAGTAGTATCAGCTGCATTCATAACACCAACACCAAATCCAAGGTCGTTTCCGAGATCAAATTGAGCTGCTATACCATTGAAGTTTCTAGGAGCAAAAGTGTACATGTGAGAGTAACTGTAATGAAAGTTATTAGCGGCAGAGAAATTTTCCATTCCCATCCATGAATTAAAACGTCCCATTATTAAAGTTACTTTTTCAGAAGCATTCCAATACATGTAAGCTTCATTTACAACATCATAGTCAAAAAACTGAGCATCAGCTCTAGGACCAAAAGCCATATCTGCAATAAAACCAACCTTTTCTCCTTCATAAGAAAAAGTAATGTTAGCCATACCTAATGAAAAACCACGCTGATCAGTTCCCATTATAGAACTTGGTGGTGCTGTCCAGCCGTTATCATCAGTTAGATTAGCTTGATCGTTAGGCCCCGTTAAACTAGTTGAAAAATAAGCATCAATAGAACCTGACACATTAAATGTAGGTGCCTCTTCTTGAGCAAAAGTGAATCCTACAACTGCAAGAGACATAATAGTAATTAATTTTTTCATAATAATTGTTTTAGTTTATGATTAATTGATGCAAAATTAATCAAAAAAATGAGATATACTTAGATTTTTTACACTTTAACGTAAAAAAAATACACTTTATAGATTAAAAAGTTTATTTCAAATACATATTAAATCCACACAATACATCAAAAATGAGTTCATTTTGTATATTTTTTATAATATATTTGAAAGTTATTAATACTACAAAACAACTATGAAACATCCTATATTATTTTTATTCTTTACTATTGTGTCCTTCCAAGTTTTCGGACAGTCAAATAAACAAGAATTTTATTCGGAAACCATTACATCCCAAGAACTAAAAGAAAAGCTATACACCTATGCTTCTGATGAGTTTGAAGGCCGAGAGACAGGAACTAATGGCTTAACAATCGCTATTAACTACTTAAAAGAGCACTATGTTAATTTAGAAGTAAACGCGGCAAAAGTTGATGGAAACTATTTCCAAAATGTTCCGTTGAAACTAGTTAAAACTCCTGATGTTTCTATGGGCATAGACAATGAGTCTTTTGGTTATTACACAGACTTTATAAGTCTAGTTGGTGGAGAGTCAGTCCAAATAGAAACCAAAAACATTATTCTTGTTGGTCATGGAATTAGCGATGACAATTACAATGACTACGACGGCATTGACGTTACTGGTAAAATAGTAGTTGCTATTGGAGGTGAACCAAAAGGCAAAGATGACAATTATCTAGTAAGTGGAACTACCGAGATTTCTAAATGGTCTAATAACCGCCAAGAAATAAGATCAAAATCAAACACAGCTAAAGAGCGAGGCGCAAAAGCATTTTTTTTAATTAATGATTCATTGTTTCAAATTTATGCTCCTTATTATAAAGCAAGAGATGAAAGTGGCGGTGAAAGTAGCCTAGTATTAGATGTAAACGAAGAAGGCGCTATGTACACCTTTTTGGTGGGGCAATCTATGGAAGCACCACTATTAGCTGGGAAACAAATTAAAATCGATTATAATCAAAATAACGAGTCTATTACTTCAGACAATGTTGCTGCAATGATCAAAGGATCAGAAAAGCCAGACGAATATATCGTTCTTTCAGCGCATTTAGACCATGTAGGCATGCATGATGGGGAAGTTTTTAATGGAGCAGATGATGACGGTTCAGGAACCGTTGCCATTCTAGAAATTGCAGAAGCTTTTAAAGCGGCTGTAGAAGAGGGTAATGGTCCAAAGCGTTCTATTATATTTCTGCACGTTACAGGCGAAGAAAAAGGGCTTTTAGGTTCTCAGTACTATACAGACTACGACCCAATTGTGCCTTTAGCACAAACCGTAGCTAATTTAAATATAGATATGATTGGTCGTACTGACCCTAAACGACTAGAAGGCAAACGTAATTACATCTACCTGATTGGAAGTGATAAGCTGAGTACTGACTTACATAATATTTCTGAAGAGGTGAATTCAAAGTATACCAATATTGAATTAGACTACACGTATAATGATGAAAACGACCCGAACCGATACTACTACCGATCAGATCATTATAACTTTGCGAAAAACAATATCCCTGTTATATTCTATTTTAATGGGACCCATGATGATTATCACCAAGCTTCTGATACGCCTGACAAAATTCAGTATGATTTATTAGAAAACAGAACGCGATTGGTATTTCATACGGCTTGGGAACTAGCTAATAGAGATGAAGCTGTGAGAGTAGACAAGATAGCAGAATAATAAACAATACTATACAAACAAAAAAAGCTTCTCTTAAATAAGAGAAGCTTTTGCTTTTTGGGTGGAAGACCGGGTTCGAACCGGCGACCCTTGGTACCACAAACCAATGCTCTAACCAACTGAGCTACAACCACCGTTTGGCATTCATATAATGCGATTGCAAATGTATAGTATTTATGATTTTATACAAACATTTTTTAATTTTATTTCAGGTCAAATAACGAATCAATTGCAGGAAATCGTTCAACATTAAATCCTTCAGCATAGCTAACACCTGTTAATCGTCCTAAATCTGCAGCCCTATAACGTACGCTATCCACAAAATTCTTTGAAGAAATTGGAGTTTCAGGAGCTTGACTGTTAGGGTTATAGAACTGAGTTGAGTAAGCTAATACAGATTCCATTTTTTGATCTATATGCTCAGATATATCAACTACAAAATCAGGATTAAGCGGCTTCCATTGTATGTAATGGTATATAGATTTGGGACGCCAAGGCGACTGAACAACTTCAGAATCTATAGATTTGGTCTCTATTTTAACCAATCCGCTTAAAAAACAAGCATCACTTACCAACTTGCTAGCTGCTCCGTGATCAATATGACGGTCATCAACTGCATTACACAATACAATTTCTGGTTGGTATTGTCTTATCAATTTAACGACTTCTAATTTATGTGCTTTATCGTTTACAATAAATCCATCTAAAAAATTAATGTTCTTTCTAAATGAAACGCCTAAAATAGAAGCTGCATTATTAGCCTCAACAGCTCTTGTTTGAGCAGTACCACGAGTTCCTAGTTCTCCTTTTGTTAGATCAATAATACCAACCGTTTTACCGTTGTTTATTTCTTTAATAAGTGTACCACCACAACTCAATTCTACGTCGTCTGGATGTGCACCAAAAGCTAGGATATCTATTTTCATTTTTTAACGTTTAGTATGACTTGCAGAAATAGCCTGTTCAATGTCATTAATTAAATCTGATTTGTTTTCAATACCTACCGAAAAACGGATTAATTGATCTGTAATCCCTTGTGAGAGCCGGTCAGACTCGGTAAGTAGAGCGTGTGAAGTTTTTGATGGTAATAACATGGTGCTCTCTACCCCTGCCAAACTCATTGAGGGTTTGATAAGTTGAAGCGCTTTTAAAAAAGCTTCAACATTATGATCTTTTGTCAACTCAAAAGACATCATAGCTCCATAGCCTTTCATTTGAATTTTTGCTAAACTATGGTACTCATTTGTTTTTAAACCTGGATAATATACCGAGTTAACGGCGTTATGTTTGTATAAAAATTTAGCCAATCGTTTTGCATTACGTTGTTGTGCCTTCACTCTAATACCTAATGTCTTCATGCTTCTTTCAAGCAACCATACTGTGTAATCGCTAAGATTACCTCCAAAATCTTTAGATAAATTCCATATTTTATCCATTATTTCTTGACTAGATGCAACAGCACCTGCGCTGATATCACTGTGACCTCCAAAATACTTAGTAGCACTATGCATTACTATATCAATTCCCAAATCTAAAGGATTTTGAACAATAGGTGATGCAAAAGTATTATCGGCAGCTGTTATTATTTCATGGCTTTTAGCCAATTTAGCAACAGCAAATATATCAACCAATTTTAGTAATGGATTTGAAGGTGTTTCAATGTATATTAATTTAGTGTTAGTTTGAATACAGTCTTCAAAAGACTCAGGCAATAAATCTTTAGTAAAGCTATACTCAATTCCGTAACTATTGAAATGAGACTCTATAAAATTACGAGTCCCTCCATAAATATCATTTTGTATGACGGCATGATCTCCAGATTTTAAAAAAGTTAGCAAAGTGGACGATATCGCAGCCATTCCAGATCCAAAAATCATGGCGGCTTCGGCATGTTCCAGAGCTGCAATTTTCTTAGAAAGACTTTCCTGGTTTGGGGTATTGAAATAACGCGGATAACGCTTCGTATCAACATCCATAAAATCATAAGAGGTCGACATATACAATGGGGAGACAGCTCCTTTAAAGGTGGTGTCTTCTAAAGCGCCTTCGTGGGTGCAAATGGTGTTTACCCCTTTAGTTGTTGAATTCATTTTGTTTTATTAAAAGATCTGTTAGCTTTTGCCTATGTCGTTGAACTGCTTTATCAAAACAATAGCCCATATGACAACGCAGACAGAAACAAACACAGAAAAAGATACTACTATAGTATTAGCGGTCAAGACGAAAAAGTTTAAAAAATATCATTAGACCTAAAAGCATTGGTGCCCAGATCCCTACAAAAATGCCGTGTAACTTATCTCCAGAAAAAAACAAATATTCAGAGACACAAATAATGGCGGCGCACAATCCTAAGAGCAAAACATTGGTGACTCCCAGTTTTTTAATAAAATTCATGTTAGTTATATTTAACTCGAAAGTATAAAAAAAATATTATTTAATCTTAGTTTATTTCTGAAATCTACCCCCTGATATTTATTATCTTCGTAAAAAAAAAAACGATGTTAAAAGCAGTACTTTTTGATATGGATGGCGTCATTGTAGACACCGAACCCCTACACCACAAAGCCTACCAAATGATGTTTAATGATTTTGAAATAAAGGTGTCAGAATCAATGTATCATGGCTTTACGGGCCAATCCACACGGAGTATCTGTGAGTTTCTATGTGAACATTATATCCTAAAGGCTAAACCAATTGATTTAGAAAAAACGAAGCGAGCCCATTTTACTAAATTATTTTTTGAAGACCCAGATCTTCACCTTATTAATGGCGTTGAAGACCTTATTAAAAATTACCATACCAATGGACTGACATTGGTTGTTGCCTCTTCTGCATCCATGTTTACCATCAATAATGTGATGAAACGTTTTAAATTAGATCCTTATTTTAAAGACAAATTAAGCGGTGCAGATTTAAAAGCTTCCAAACCACATCCAGAAATATTCATAAACGCCGCAAAAGCAGCCAGGGTCTCCCCTACTGAATGTTTTGTCATTGAAGATTCTACCAATGGAATTATAGCAGCAAAAGAAGCAAACATATTTTGTATTGCCTACAAGAGTGAGAATTCAAAAGATCAAGATTATTCAAGGGCAGACCTGCTAATTTCAGATTATAACGTTATTAAATACGATACAGTCAAAGACCTATTTAATTAAACTATTTATTTCAAAAAATACTTCTTATGCTTTCTATAGGCTAATATAGAAATAACAGTCAATGATATTATAGCAGCTGCTATATAAGTGATGCTAATTTGTTGGTCATCTTTTGCATATGAGTGTAAGCCCGCTAAGTAAAAGTTAACACCAAAATAAGTCATCATTATACTCCCAAATGCCACCACAGAAGCCACACTAAAGCCAAATCGGCTTCTCAATCCGGGGATCAAACGCATGTGAATCACAAATGCATAAATCATAATACTTATTAGAGCCCATGTTTCTTTAGGATCCCAACCCCAATAGCGTCCCCAGCTTTCGTTGGCCCACATGCCGCCTAGGAAATTTCCTATGGTTAACATTACTAAACCAACAGTCAACGCCATTTCGTTAATAATCGTAAGCTCTTTAATATTAAGCGCCATCTTTTCTTTATTCTTTGCATTGGTTAATATCATTAACAACAATGTAATAAGTCCTAATATCATTCCTAGCGTAAATGGCCCATAGCTGCCCACGATAATAGCCACGTGAATCATTAACCAGTAACTATTTAAAACTGGCTGCAGGTTTCCAATTGAGGGATCCATCCAATTCCAATGAGCAATCATCAATATCATAGCGGTTACAAAAGCAGTTGAAGCAAAGGTTAAATCACTTTTCTTACCTAACATCACACCAAAAGCCATGGTAGCCCAAGCCACATAAATCATCGATTCGTAAGCATCACTCCAAGGGGCATGACCAGAAATGTACCAACGTGCTATGAGTCCAAGCGTGTGAAGACCAAAACAAACCCAAATTAAATACTTGAAGGTTTGAACTGAATAACGCAAGGCTTTGCTACGGTCTTTAAAAATTTGAACAATGAGTAACAAGAACATTAAGCTACTTGCATACATATAGTACTCAAATAGCTTCTTGAAAATATCATATCGGTTGTATAAAATCTCAGTCTTAATTTTATCTTCACTAATAGTAGTATCGCCCCCATACTTTGTTTGAGTTGCTTTTATTGCGGCTAATAATTGCTGACTTTTAGAAAAATCTGTTTTTGAAACTTTATCATTTTGAAGGGTCGCCATATATGCAATAAAACCTGTTTTAATAAAGTTTCCATACAAGGAATCTTTTAAAACATACCCACCTTCTCTAAAGCCTTTAGATGATACCCATGTATTGTTTTCATCATCAGGAATAGGGTATAAACGCAACGCGCTCCCTTCTAAGGTATTGAACAACAAACTCACGCGTTGATCGGTTTCTTTAAATATCTTTTGAATGGCTGTTGGTACTTGTGCGCCGTAAGCATCCTCTAGATAAGGCCCAAGTTTATAATCTAAATTTGGGGATAAAAAATCTACTAAGGCGGCATATTTAGCGGTTTTATTTAAGCCTAGTAATGTTCTGATTGTATCCGCTTTTTTTGCTTTTAGATAGATCAAGGGAACGTTGTACCACAGTTGTGGACTTTCCTGCATGGACAAGAACACTTGGTTGGCGTCAAAGGTTTGATACACATCTTTTTTACTCAGTTTCCGAAGGAGTTCAGACGCATAGGTATTTATGGGTTTCATCCGTCCATCCGTATCCTGGATAACCAAATGACCAAAGCGATCTGCTTCAATTGCTGGGGTAATATTAAGTTTTAAAATAGAATCTAACTGCGTTTGAGTTGGTCGTACATTAACATGATCAGAGCCATGAGGTGTTTGTGTATATCCATTAAAAGAAATGAGAAATAATATAAGCGTTACTAATTTCGATTTCTTTATTTTTATTTTGTCTAGTTGTCGTCTCAAAGATTCCATACGAGCATGTTTTGATAATAAAACGGCCATGAGCCCAAAATACAGCAAATAATAGCCTAGGTAGGTAAACCAAGTACCCCAGTAGTCGTGATTTACAGATAAAATAGTTCCCTTTTCATCGGGGTCAAAAGAAGATTGGAAAAATTTATACCCGCGGTGGTTTAAGATATTATTCATATAAATATGAAAATCAAAATCCTCATTTTCAGCATCTAAAACACTGACTTTACTTTCAAATGAAGCATAACTCTTCTCTGTTCCAGGATAGCGCTCCGCAATAAAATCGTTTAGTTTAATTTCAAAGGGAAGCTCTAGAAGCTTTGATCCATATTTAAAGGCAAAATCTAACCCACCTACTTCAATTTGCTTAAAGGGGTTGTTAGCTCCCTTACCCCCTAATAACTTAACTATTTTTGTATCTCCGTTAGCGGTAACTTTTAAGGCAATTCCGTCTTCATCACCTTTTAATAATTTAGACTTTTTAACGACATCAAACACCCCTTTAATGACAGGTTTTGGAAACACAATAGCTTGATTTCCAATAATATAGCGCGATCTTAATACTAAGGTTTGGATACTATCTTTGACCAGCCGTCCTTGAAAACGAGTGGCCATAGTCATATATTCACCCTCGTATGGCGATTGAATTGTTAAATCGTTTTCTGAATAAGTAATATTAATAGCCCCATCAGTCGGTTTATTAAGCGCATACAGCACATTATGTATGCTACTAACCTGCCCTAGTTTGAGGAAGTGGTTGTGTGGAGCTCCGTCAGCAGCTTCTACAATTTTTAAATAGTACTCTCCATCTTCTGATGGAATGATATCTTCTTCTGCGCCTTCGATAAAATCAACCAACTTAACGCTTACTTCTGAAGTATTATAAGACGTATTGAACGTGTGTTTGTTTGTAAGTCGTGGCGAAAAATCAACCTCTTGTTCTTCAACGCGTCGCACAAGTTGTCCATTAATTTCAAAATCCCCGTCAATATAGGTGGTCAGGTATGTTTTCTGAGATAAAAATGTATTTTCAGTGGCACCTTCCCGAATAGACATCATGCCTTCAAACCCATGATATCGAGTGATAAATGCCCCTAAAAGAATAAATATAAAAGAAAGATGAAGTGTTAAGGTGGCCCATTTTTCTTTTCTCAAAAGTCGATATCTAAAAATATTTCCTGCAAAATTAATAATGAATACGCCCATAATAGCTTCAAACCATCGCGCATTGTAAATAAGGGTGCGCGAATACGGCGTTGGTGAGGTACTTTGACCTTGATCCATAAAGGTACCCACCGCCATGGCAACTGCAAAAACAATGAAAAGCGTTCCTGTTAAACGGGTTGAAAAAAGCAGATTGGATAATTTTTTTAGCATGCCAAAATAGTCTCAATTAAATGAAATGCAAATGTACTTATTATAATAAGAAAAGTCATTTATGTTAATCGGTTTTAACAGTTATTTAAATAAAATAAAGGCATTGCTTAGGTTAAACTTTCAAAAGACAGATTACTTGTTTATTTTAGCTGAATGATATCAGTCGTTGTTATAGGAGCTGGAAATGTTGGGTCTCATTTAGTGAAGGCCTTTCAATCTGCTGAAAATATAAATTTAGTACAGTGGTACAGTCGAGATAAAAAATCGATTGAGGCACCAACAAAAGAAATTGAACTCTGTCATGACTTAAATAATTTAAAAAGTGCAGATGTATATATCATCGCTGTAAGTGATAAAGCAATTGAAGCCTTATCTAAACAATTACCTTTTAAAAACCGTTTGGTAGTCCATACATCTGGCAGTGAAGCCCTTAAAAAGCTTGACATGAAACATAAAAGAGGTGTTTTTTACCCCCTTCAAACATTTTCAAAGACCTCAGAACTAGATTTTTCACAAGTTCCTTTTTGCATCGAAACTATGGATAAGTTAGATTCAGATCGTCTTAAAGCTCTTGCAACATATATGGGTAGCCCCTCGTACATGATTAACACAGAGCAACGCCAAGCCTTACATTTATCTGCAGTATTCATTAACAATTTCACCAATCAATTGTACCGTATTGCTCATGAACTTACTGATTATAAAAGTGTTAACTTTGATGTATTAAAACCCTTAATTCTAGAAACTGCTAAAAAAGTACAACTTACGTCTCCATACAATGCTCAAACAGGACCTGCTAAACGAAATGACCAGGTAACCATTAATCACCATTTAAGAGCCTTAGAGACCCACCCTGATTATCAGGCACTATACAAACAACTTACAAATTCAATAAAAACAACACATGGACTCAAAAAGCTATAAAGAATATCTAAAAGACATTAAAGCATTTATTTTTGATGTTGACGGCGTATTAACTGACAGCTCGGTTTTAGTCACAAGCGAAGGAGAAATGCTACGAAAAATGAGTACTAGAGATGGATTTGCCTTAAAAACAGCCGTGGATGCTGGTTATCTAATCTGTATAATATCAGGGGGTAAAAATGAAGGCGTTAGAAAACGACTTAAAGGATTAGGTGTTCAAGAAATTAGCTTAGGCGCACATGATAAAGTGGATAATTTAAATACTTTATTTGAAAAACATAAGCTTAAATCTGAAAATGTAGTTTATATGGGTGATGATATTCCTGACATCCCTCCAATGAAACTTGTAGGGCTTCCTACTTGCCCTCAGGATGCTGTTCCAGAAGTTAAAGCTGTTTCTAAATATATTTCTCACAAAAATGGTGGTGAGGGATCTGTACGTGATATTATAGAACAAGTATTAAAAGTACAAGGACATTGGATGAAAGTATTCGATGCTCAATATGATTAAATTAAATATATGCTGTCAGATCTATTAAAAGACAAACACCTCATTTTGGGGTCTTCCTCCCCTAGAAGGCAAGAACTCATAAAAGGTTTGGGATTAGAAGTTGAGATTCGCATTATATCGGTTAAAGAAGAATATCCTGATAGATTACGACATTTTGAAATCTCAGATTATCTTGCACAGTTAAAATCTATTCCTTTCCAAGAGACACTTGCTGCTAATGACATCTTAATTACTAGCGACACAATTGTGTGGTTTGAAAACAAAGCTTTAGGTAAGCCAAAAGACAATAATGATGCTTTTCAAATGCTAAAATCTTTGAGTGGTCACACTCATGAAGTCATCACATCCGTATGTTTCAAATCCATAGGAAAAGAGAAAACAATTAATTCTATTACAAAAGTAACTTTTAAAGCTCTAAGCGATTCAGAAATAAATTATTACATCAATAATTTCACGGTGCTTGACAAGGCTGGTTCTTATGGAATTCAAGATTGGATTGGACAAATAGCTGTGACTAAAATTGAAGGCTCATACTTTAATGTCATGGGATTTCCGATAGACAAGATTTACGAAACTTTACTTACATTCTAAGAAAAAATCAAGGGCCCTTTTTTCGTTATAATAGTAATCATTCCAAGAAATAAATCCAACATGTCCACCCTTTGCGGGTGTCTCTAAATATAAAAATGGATTTTGTTCAGCTTCTTTATAAGGATAACAATTTTTAGATAAAAAAGAATCATTGAGTGCATTTAAAACAAGTACAGGGGTTTTTATGGATTTCAAAAACTGAAGACTACTTGCTTTCTCATAATAATCTTGTGCATTTTTGAATCCGTGAGCACGGGAAGTATATACTTCGTCAAAATCATTTAATGTAAAAATTGATCTTACTTGAGATTTAGAAATTAAATCAGGAAACTGTTTTTGTTTTAACTTTAAACGCTTAACTAAGCCCCATAAAAAATTTATTTGATAAGGCAGATTTATAATTTTATGAAGTGCTTTTGCGGAACCCGATAAGTCACAAGGGGCAGAAACAGCCATTCCTCCCTTTACTTGAGGCGGGATACTGTTCCCTTCTCCTAAGTATTTTAAAAGCATATTTGCCCCAAGACTTATGCCTTTAATAAAGATTGAATCGTATTTTTTAAGAGACACAACATGTTTAACAACATCATCCAAGTCTTCTGACTTTCCAGAATGATATGATGAATATTTAAGGTTTAATTCTCCACTACAACAACGAAAGTTTACGCAAATGGCGTCGATGTCATTTTCATTAAATAACAATGCAGGACCTGTTATATAAGGACGCTGACCATGCCCTTCCATTCCATGTAATAATATTACAACAGACTTTGAGGGATTTCTCCCATAACTCCAATCTAAATCAATGAAATCATCATCTCTAAGTGTGATGCGTTCTCTAAATTGATTAATTTTTAAACGCCTTATGAGCCCTGAATAAACCGTAGCTATGAAGCCGTTTTCAAACACCAAAGAAGACTTAAAGTGACTTTTAACTATAGGCATAGTCCTCAATTGAAATTTTAATAAATTTACTTGTTTGGTCGGTAACTATAAATCGATTATCCGTACGTTTACCAACAACCCAAACAACTTGGTCATCACTGCAAAGGATTAATGCTTTCTCTTTATCAATTAAAGATAATTTTTCGTCTTTAAAAAACTTACTCAATTTTTTCTTGCCTTGCATCCCAGTTGGGTAAAAATAATCTCCATCCTTCCATTGTCGCAGAGTTAAAGGAAATTTTAGAGATGCAAAATCTAACTGTATTATATCAGATGATGTAGATACTTTAGAATTAGTTAATTCAATTTTTAAACCTATAGAATGACCTGGAATTTTAACTAGTGTTTGTGACCTATCAATAGAGATGAAAACCGTTTGTGGGGGTCGTGTTTTTGATAAAATTAAATGACCTCTATTTTTTATAAGTCGGTGTGATAGAGATGAAATTTGTTTTCCTGTTTGTGCTTCTAAAAGTAGCGTAATCTCATTCCAATCCGTAAAACCATAAGGTTTTAGTAAATGATATAAATAAGCCTTTGGGTTATTTAAGGATTGTATTTTATTTATATTGTACAAAATCTGATCTCCATTAATAGATTCAATAACTCGATCTTGAACCTCTAAAATATAATCATCTAACAGTGAATTTGTTTCTTTTAAATAATTATGAGTTTTCTTAAAACTATCGATAAATGATGGATTAATTTCTTTTAGTAAGGGAATTATTGAATGGCGTAAATTATTACGTAAATATGTTGTATTATTATTAGAACTATCCTCTCGCCATCTTAACTTTTCTATGGTTGCATACTCTAAAATTTCAACTCTTGAGAAATCCAAAATTGGTCGAACGATAGTTCCGTTAATTTCGGGAATTCCGATCAGTCCTTCAATCCCTGTTCCTCTTGATAAATTGATTAAAAATGTCTCTAAATTATCATCTGAATGGTGAGCTGTTAATACATACTCAAATCCATGCTCATTTTGTAAAGACCGAAACCACTCATATCTGAGTTGACGTGCTGCCATTTGGATTGACTGTCTAGTTGATTCAGCATAAGCCTTTGTTTCAAAAGAAGTTGTAAAAGCCTTTATGTTTTGAGCTTTAGCATACGATTTAATGAAGTTAGCATCGGCATCACTTTCATCCCCCCTTAACTTAAAGTTACAATGCGCTAAAGAACTATTTAAGCCTGACTGATTACATAAGTCAACCAACACCATGCTATCCAATCCGCCAGAAACAGCCACTAAAACAGGGGCTTCTTTTAAAAAAGAGAATTTTGTTTGTAAAAGGGATTGAAACAATTTAAGCATATAACAAAATTACAAATTAATTTTCCAAAACACTACGCATCGCTTTAGCTTTCACAAGACATTCTTCATACTCTTTTTCAGGTATACTTTTAGATGTGATAGCGCTACCAACAGAAAATGAAACATATGAATTATACGCATTATATAAAATACTCCTAATGACAACGTTAAAATCAAAATCACCCTCAGGTGAGAAGTAGCCAACAGCCCCCGAATAGACCCCTCTTTTAGACTCTTCAAGTGCTTCAATAATTTTCATAGCTGATATTTTAGGTGCACCAGTCATACTTCCCATTGGGAAAGTTGCAGCAATAATGTCTATAGGATTCAAAGTTGATAACGCTTCAGCTTCTACTGTTGATATCATATGGTGGACTTGTCTAAAACTATGAACTTCACATAGTTCTGTGACATTAACAGATCCTTTCTTAGCAATTTTAGATAGGTCATTACGAACCAAATCTACAATCATAATATTTTCACTTCGCTCTTTCTGATCGCTTATTAAAAACGATTTTAGGTCATCATCTTCAATTGTATTTTCAGAACGCCTGGCTGTACCTTTAATGGGTTGAGATGTAATTGTACTCCCTTCTTTTTTTAAATACCGCTCTGGAGAAGACGATAATAAAAAATGATTTCCATTTTTAAAGAAAGTAGCAAAAGGAGTTAATGCAATTGAATTAAGCTTAAAATAAGTATGTAAAGGGTCCAGTTTTGAAGTCGCATAAAATTCCTGACAAAAGTTAGCCTCATAAATATCACCTCTTTGTATGTGAGATAACATGTCTTTTACCTTTTCAAGGTAAGAGGCTTTAGAAATTCGAGATTCAATTTTAATATCATTAGTTGATGTCGTTTGAGTACTATCAGAAAATGACTCTATAGCAATTAAATCGGGTGAAATCTCATCAGAAACACAATTTAAATACATAATTGTTACCGTACTTTCCTTAAAAAAAAAGAGTTTCTTAGGTTGAAAAAAACAAAGATCCGGAAAGCCAAGACCATCAAAATTCTGAGAACTAAGTGGCTCAATATCATTTTTTAAGTCATACGAAAGGTATCCAAAAATCCAATCTTTTGTTGCTGCTTGATATTCTTTTAGTTTATCAAACCCATTGTTTAAGTCTGTTTGAATTCCTGTAAAAGCATCAACAGCCAATACTGCGTCATATGATGCATGAGATTGAATACATTGGTTAGAGTCTAGCCATACAATTTCTTCAAACTGTTGAGACCAAGACAATAACTGATTTTTAAACCCTGTAACAGATTTAAGTTTGATTTCTTTTTGTTGACGCACTAAATATTCTTTAAAAAACAAAGTTAATCAGTTCTAAATAATAAATCGTCACTTTATAAGAATACCTTACCTTTGTGGTAAATTATTATGCATGTTATCTTTCGAAGACTTTAAATTGACAACTCCTTTAAGCAATGCGCTTGAAGATTTAGGATTTACCGAACCCACTCCTATACAGGAAGCAGCCTTTAATGTCCTTTGTGCTGGAAAAGATGTGGTTGGGATTGCACAAACAGGAACAGGAAAAACATTAGCTTACTCCTTACCCATTCTTAGAAATTTAACATATACAAACCAAGAAAACCCACGAATTTTAATATTGGTTCCCACTAGAGAACTTGTTGTTCAAGTGGTGGATTCATTGGAAGCACTAAATGTTTATACTAATAATAGAGTATTAGGCGTTTATGGGGGTACAAATATTAACACCCAGAAACAACAGATTTCTGAAGGTATTGATATCCTTGTAGCAACCCCTGGACGACTGTATGATTTAGCTTTGAGTCGTGTTCTTCAACTTAAAAACATTCAAAAACTAGTTATTGATGAAGTTGATGTAATGCTTGATTTAGGATTTAGACATCAATTAATAAATATTTTTGATCTTCTTCCTTCACGTCGCCAAAACATCATGTTTTCGGCAACTATGACTTTAGATGTAGACGCATTAATAACAGACTTTTTCACAAACCCAGAACGAATTTCTGTGGCTCTTTCCGGAACCCCTCTCGAAAACATAATGCAATTTTGTTATGAAGTTCCAAATTATTACACTAAAGTAAATTTAATTAGGGCCATAATGAGCGATCGTGAAATATACTCTCGCGTGCTTATATTTGTATCGAATAAACGAATGGCAGATAGATTATTTGAGTCTTTAGAAGAAATTTTTATCGAAGAGTGTTGTGTTATCCATTCAAATAAGACACAAAATTATCGACTGAGAAGCATAGAACAGTTTAGAAATGGTTTCAATAGAATCTTGGTCTCAACTGATGTAATGGCAAGAGGACTAGATATTGACGACGTCTCACACGTGATCAATTTTGATACTCCCGAATATCCTGAAAATTACATGCACAGGATTGGCCGTACTGGGAGAGCAAAAAGAAAAGGAACAAGCTTACTTCTAACAAAAGCAGATGAAAAAGATTCTAAAGACGCTATTGAGGCGTTAATGAAAATGAAAATTGATACTTTAGAGATTCCTGAGGAGGTAGAAATTTCCAAAGAGCTCATCGAAGATGAGCGACCGCAATTAAAAGAACATTATAATCCTCATAAAAGAAGAGATGAAGATGCTCCAGGTCCTGCATTTCATGAAAAGAGTGAGAAAAATCAAAAAGAAAACTTAGGAGGCTCTTACCAGCGTATCATTGCTAAAAAATATAAAAAACCTCAAACTAGAGGAGACAAAAACTATAATAGACGTAACAAGAAATAAATTATATTAGCTTGTCCCTGTACAATTACTTTTATAAGCCGACACAAGCTTATCCTTTGCTCGTTTTATCCTCATTTTCACAGCACTATCCCTAAGGTTGTAAATCACTCCTAGTTCTTTAATACTTTTAAAATTAAGATATTTATTAATTAGTAGATCCTGTTCTATTCTAGATATTTGATTCATAGCTACTTTGAGTTTTTCTAACTTGTTAGACAAAATAACTTCCTCCTCTTTACTAAAGAAAGAGTCTTTATCTATAAGTTGATCAATACTATCCAAATTTGATTTAAAATTATTATACTTATTTCGTTTGTGATGATTAACACAATGATTAAAAGTCAAAGCATACAGCCAAGTAGAAAATTTTGAATTTCCGTTAAAAGATGAAATCTTTAGTAATAATTTAAGAAAGATATCTTGACATAAATCTTGTGCTTCTATATTATTTTTAGAAAAGCTCAGACATTTATTATAAATAAAAGCGTTGTACCTATCATAAATAATCGTAAATAGAGAAGCGTCTAAAGTGGCTACATAAGAACCTATGATCGCTTCATCCGACAGGGTGTTTATTTTTTTAGGTAGGTTTTTCAAAGCTAGACTTGGCTATTATCATTGGGGCATTTCAAAATGTCTCAAATCTATTATTATAATTTTTGTTTAATATTTACATAAAATAAGTACACAAAACACTATTAATCAATTAGTTAAATGTATTAAAAAATAAACTAATTATTATATTATAAAAGTAAAAAATATTAAAAACAAAAAAAAACCTCTGTAAGGAGGTTTTTTTATAGTATATAATTAAATTTTATATGTGCAAAGCACGGTCTTCAGTTGCTGCTAAAGCGGCTTCTTTAATAGCTTCAGAAAATGTGGGATGTGCGTGTGACATTCTTGAAATATCTTCTGCTGATGCCCTAAACTCCATAGCCACTACAGCTTCAGAAATTAAATCCGCACATCGAGCCCCAATCATATGAACACCCAAAACTTCATCTGTAGACTTATCAGCTAAAATTTTAACAAATCCGTCTAAATCCATACTAGCACGACTTCGTCCCAATGCACGCATAGGAAATTGACCTACCTTATATTCAACCCCTAGTTCTTTAAGTTGTTCTTCTGTTTTTCCTACAGAAGCAACTTCAGGCCAAGTGTAAACAACACCTGGAATTAAATTATAATCAATATGGGGTTTTTGACCAGCAATAGTTTCAGCAACAAAAACGCCTTCTTCTTCCGCTTTGTGGGCTAACATGGCCCCTTTAACAACATCTCCAATCGCATAAATATTAGAAGCAGAAGTTTGAAGTTTCCCATTCACTTCAACCTGTCCACGATCAGATAAATTGACTCCTGCGGACTCGGCGTTTAGCCCAGCTGTGAAAGGACTTCGACCTACTGAAACCAAACAATAGTCTCCATTAAATTTAACTAATTCTCCTTTTTTATTTTCTGCAGTAACCGTTACTTCATCTCCGTTACGTACAACAGAAGTTACCTTATGAGAAACATTAATATTAAATTTCTGTTTTCTAAATACTTTATTTAATTCTTTTGATAGACCAGAATCCATTGTCGGTATAATTCTATCCATGTATTCTATTACCGTAACATCAGAACCAAGACGCTTATAAACTTGACCTAATTCCAAACCTATCACACCACCACCAATGATCATTAAATGCTTAGGAATTTCCTTTAGCTTCAAAGCTTCTGTAGAGGAGATAATACGTTCTTTATCAATCGCTGCAAAAGGCAATGTTGTTGGCTTACTTCCAGTCGCTATAATAGTGTGCTTAGCTTCAATTACATCTTTTTTATCTCCAGTAATTGTTATGTGAGTAGCGTCTTTAAAAGCACCTATACCGTGATAAACATCAATTTTATTTTTACTCATCAGGAAGTCAATACCTCCTGTAGTTTGGTCGACTACAGCTTGTTTACGACCAATCATTTTTTCAAGATTGACTTTTATTTCTCCAGGTATTTCAATTCCATGGGTCTCAAAATGCTTTACAGCATCTTCGTAATGATGTGAAGAATCAAGTAGCGCTTTACTAGGAATGCATCCAACATTTAAACAAGTACCACCAAGTGTTGAATACTTTTCTATAATAGCTGTTTTCATTCCTAACTGTGCACATCTTATGGCAGCTACATAACCACCTGGACCAGATCCTATGATAGCAACATCATATGATTTCATATTAATTTATTTTTTGATTGAGTAACAAAAATACAAACATAAATTCAATGGAAGAATAATTTTGTATCTAAATATTGACTGCAGTGGTATGTTTAACTTCAGAAATTACAAACATACTGTGCGTGCTGCCTATATGGTCAATATTTGTGAGTTTAGAGACCATGAATTTTCGAAACGACTCCATATCTTCAACATGGACCTTAAGTAAATAATCGTAATCTCCGCTAAGGTGATAGGCTTCTAACACTTCATCAATTGTAACCACTTCTTTTTCAAATTGACTTACAAGTTCTTGAGAATGTTTTACAAGTTTGATATGACAAAAAGCCACAAAATCTCTCCCAATACGCTGCTTATTAACTAAGGCAACATATTTGTCAATAACACCTGCTTTTTCAAGTTTTTTTATACGTTCATACACAGCCGTTACAGACATATCTAGTTTAGATGATAATTCTTTATTAGTTTGTTTTGAATCTTCTTGTAAAAGATTTAATAGCTTAGTATCAATGGCATCAAGTTTCATTTTGAAAAAATTTCTGATTATTATTATATATAGTAAAAATATAAATTAATTATCTACATATCAATTATTATTTAGTTTTATTTATTAAAAACCAACATAGTTGTTGTTTATAATTCTAAAATTAATGATTTTTGGTTGAATTATAAAACTTACCATTATGGCTATTAAACCGGCAAACAAGATACAAGACTTACAATACTTTGGAGAATTTGGAGGAGTTAATCCATCAATATCAGATGCTTCAACCTTTACTTTTCTTTCTGCAAAAACAATGTTTGATACTTTTGAGGGTAATGCTGATGGTTGTTACTTATATGCTAGACACACCACACCATCCAGTATGTATTTAGGAGAAGCTCTTGCGGCCATGGAAGGAACCGAAACAGCTAATGTCTCAGCTTCTGGAATGGGCTCAATTACTTCAGTTCTCATGCAATTGTGTGCTGCTGACGACCACGTTGTTTCAAGCCGTACGATATATGGGGGTACCTACGCCTTTCTAAAAAACTTTGCTCCTAAACTTAATATAAATACAAGTTTTGTTGATATTACAGACCTAAAGGTTGTTGAGTCTGCCATTAATTCTAAAACAAAAGTCCTCTACTGTGAATCTGTTAGCAATCCATTGCTTGAAGTAGCAGATATTGATGGCTTGGCTATGCTTGCAAAAAAATACAATTTGAAATTAGTGGTGGATAATACTTTTTCACCCTTGTCAATATCTCCAAAAGAACTTGGGGCAGATATAGTGATTCATAGTTTGACTAAATTTATTAATGGATCTAGTGATACTGTTGGAGGAGTCGTTTGTGGGACTCAGGAAATGATAGACAGCTTAAAGAGTGTAAATGACGGGGCAGCTATGTTATTTGGCGCTACTATGGACAGTCTACGAGCAGCATCTATATTAAAAAACCTTAGAACTCTTCATATTCGAATTAAACAACATAGTTACAATGCTCTATACTTAGCTAAGAAGTTTGAAAACGATGGTTTAAAAACAGTATATCCTGGGTTGAAGTCTCATCCCTCTCACACCATTTTTAAAAGCATGATGAACTCTGAGTATGGATATGGTGGTATGATGACTATTGACGCGGGGAGTCTAGAAAAAGCCAATGCTTTGATGGAATTGATGCAAAAAGAAAACTTAGGTTATCTGGCAGTAAGTTTAGGATTTTATAAAACACTATTTAGTGCGCCTGGAAGCTCTACCTCTTCAGAAATCCCTGAAGATGAACAAAAGGAAATGGGCCTTAACGATGGACTAATTCGATTTTCAATTGGATTGGACAACGATATTGAACGTACATACCAACAAATGAAAGCGTGTATGAAAAAAATTGGTGTGATTTCTTAAATCCCTTTAAGTCGAGTCCAGAAAGAATCTAAAGACCCCCGATTTACATCAGGGGCACTAAAAGGGGCCGCTTCCCAACGGTCCTCTTTTTTGGTTATAGTGAACTTGAAAATCGTGGAATTTGGATCATTTTCATCCATCATTGGATATCTTAAATCCTTGTATAAAAATGTATTAGGATCAGATGTTTCACTTAAGCTATAATAGCCACCACTAAACCAAGAAAGGGTTTCTAAATCCTTAGGCATATAGCCTATTAAATCATGGTTTTTGGAGAGTTTATGCCACTTACTAACTGTTGGTGAAGCATCTAAAATCGAATAAAAACCTACAAAATAGTAATCCGCAGTTTCTGCAATTCCATACCATAGAAAGTTGTTTAGAATTGTTGGCTGTGTTTGAAACCGTAAATAATCAATTTGCTCTTCAGCTAAGGCTCTTTTGTAAACACCATTTACATGATATTTGTTGACTATTGTTAACATCATATATAGAGAGCTAACTCCTAAACCTAGCTGTAGAAATAAACGACGTTTAGATGAGTGTCGCTTTAAAAACATAACAACAATTAATAGCACTAAAAAAGGAAACGTATACAAAGGGTCAGCAACAGAAATATTATTAAATGCAACTCTATAATTTGAAAATGGAGCAAACAACTGAGTCCCATAAGCAGTAAAAGAATCTAAAATTGGATGGGTAAAAATGGAAGCGAAAAACAACCACATCCACTCTTTTTGAGTTGTCATTCCATAACGCTTGCCTCTATTATACAACCAAAACACCAGTGCGCCAAAGGCTATAGACCCTAGGATAGCAAATAGAAAAGAATGCATAAACCCACGGTGGAATGCCATCGAATCTATTTCGTTATTGAATAATAATTTACCAATAAATACATCTAAATCCGGGATAGTACCGCCAATGGCTCCAAAAAGCAATGCACGGTTACCAATTTTTTTTCCAAGGATAGCTTCTCCGCAAGCTGCCCCTAACACTATTTGAGTAATTGAGTCCATAATAAGGGTGTAAAAATACAATTATTGAACGTATTAAAACAATTAAAGTTAAATCGAATTAATGAATTTTAATTAAGAATATAGTTCAATATAGTTCAATATAATATGTTTAAGCATTTAAACCATAAACGCTGCTACTGTTCTTATTTGCGTTGTTTCTTTAAAAATTGTATTATTACATGCTATATGAAAGCGGCTACCGTTATACAACTCAAAAAAGAATTAGAAACTTTAAATGAAGAACATTTAAGGCAATTGTGTTTACGCTTAGCTCGATTTAAAATTGAAAATAAAGAGTTACTCACCTATTTGTTATTTGAATCTGAAGATGAAGCCTATTACATTGAAGGTATAAAAGAACAAGTCGATCAATTATTTGAAGAGATTAATACTAAAAGCTATTTTTACATCAAAAAAAGTGTTCGTAAAATATTGCGTTTACTTAAAAAATATGCGCGCTATTCAAATAGTAAAGAAACAGAAATTGAATTACTTCTTTATTATTGTCATAAACTCAAAAATCTCAAACCTTCGATAAACAACAATGTGACACTCACAAATATTTACTTAAAGCAAATTGAGAGCATCGAGAAGAAAATCATTAAATTACATGAAGACCTACAGTACGATTTCCGTGAACGACTTAACGATCTCAATGAATAATATTAAAATCATATAAATGGAAATTTTAGGAATAGATATTGGAGGAACTGGAATAAAAGGAGCTATTGTTGATAGCCTTACAGGTGAGATAATTAGTGACCGTTTCCGTATCCCCACCCCACAGCCAGCAACTCCTAACAATGTGTCTCAGACTTTGAAATCATTCATAAAAGAATTTCAATGGAAGGGTCCAGTGGGAATATCATTTCCAACAATTATTAAGAACGGAAAAGCCATGCACTTTGGCAATTTAGACCCTTTATGGCAGTTTATTCAGGTAGACACTCTTTTTAAATCAATTACTGGAAACGATTATTATGTTGTTAATGATGCTGATGCCGCTGCTATGGGGGTGATGGAGTTTGGGGTTGGGAAAAACATCAAGGGACTCGTTATAACCATCACCTTAGGAACTGGGATTGGTTCAGGAGTGTTTTTTAATGGAGAATTAATCTCTAACTTTGAGCTTGGAAGAATGTATGGGCGTAAAGGAGACATTATGGAACATTTTGCTGCAGACTCCGCCAGGAAGAGAGAAGAATGGAGCTTTAAATCATGGGGCAAACGGGTTAATTTTTTCTTACAACATGTTGAATCCACATTCAATCCAGATCTTATAATAATTGGAGGTGGCGTTAGTAAAAAAATGGATAAATTTGAATCATTTATTACAATAAACACCCCAATCAAAGCAGCTGAATTAAAAAACAATGCTGGTATTATTGGAGCTGTTATTTTTGCAAAAAAATCAATTACATCTTAAATTTAAAAAAAAATCATATATTTATAGTGCAATCCCAAATTGCTGTAATTATGAACACACCTGCAAAAACCCGCTACATGTTAGTCCATGGGCGAAATTTAGTAAAAATTAACGAGATGATAATCTCTGAAATTTCAATCGTTAAAAGCTCTCCTAGAGTCTTGTATCAAGTTCCTTTTAAACTTTCAAAAAACCCAAATAGAAACTGGAAAGAACTCCTTTTAAACTATTGGCCACTTTTATGTAAACAAGTTGAAAATGCTTCTAACACAACCCTATGGGCTTGTCACAATCGGATCATTATAAATAACGTTCCTATTGAGCTAGATAAATACGTGTTAAACGATTTATTATCAAAGGCCATAGATACAATTAATGAATGGGTTGTTTTAAATAAACAAAAACTTACTTAAGAATATTATAGATCAGCTCGTTGTATAAGTCTTTTGGACTTAAGTTAGCGCCCACCCCTTTACTCTTGGCATCGTAAATACGTAAAGTTTCTAAAACTCCGCTGATACGCTTCATTGGAAAGTTTTTGGAAACGGCTATATAATCATTAACAAAATAAGGATTAACTCCTAGTGCCTTAGAAACTGATGTAGGGTTTTTATCTCTAACTGTATGTAACGTCATTAATTTTGTAAAATACATATACAAAATGGAAATGGTGAGAACAAAAGGATGTTGTTTTTGGTTTTGAGCAAAATAATTGACAATTTGATAAGCCTTCTTATGATCTAAATTACCAATCGCTTTTTGAAGTTCAAAATTATTAAAGTCCTTAGAAATACCTATATTTTCTTCAATAATTTCAGGTGTAACCTGTTTATCAGCTCCCACAACAATCTCTAATTTATTTAGTTCATTGGCTATTTTACTTAAATCATTTCCTAGAAACTCTGACAACATCAATGCGGCTTTCGGAGTAATAGTAATTTGTTTAGATTGTAAATAATTCTGAATCCACGCCGGAACCTTGTCTTCATATATTTTTTTACTGTCGAAAACTACAGCGGATTTAGACAATGATTTGTAAAGTGCTTTTCGTTTATCTAATGTTTTGTATTTATAATTGAAAACTAAAACGGTAGATGGTTGAGGATTCTTGACATAATCAACCATTTGCTCGATTGTCTTAATAAGATTTTGCGCCTCTTTAATTATTACAACTTGCCGCTCAGCCATCATAGGATAACGCTTAGCGTTAGATATAATATCTTGTACTGACACTTCTTTTCCATACAATACAACCTGGTTAAACCCTTTTTCTTCTTCTTGTAACACATTAGATTCTATATAATTAGAAATCAAATCTATATAATAGGACTCCTCACCCATTAAAAAATAGATCGGTGAAATATTACCACTTTTAATGTTAGATATAAGCTGGTTAATAGTATTCATTCAAAAAAAATTACCAAATTTGTAGTGTGCAAGATTTAAATTTTCCGACATACACGTTCAGGCTCAAAAATAGCGAAAATAATACTCATATTTTTGATGTAATACGTAAAAAATTTGTGGTTCTTCAACCGGAAGAATGGGTACGACAACATTGTGTTAATTTTCTAATCAAAGAAAAAAAATACCCCATCAGTTTAATTAATGTAGAGAAAGTGGTCCGAATCAATGGACTTAACAAACGTTATGACATAGTCGTTTATAACTCCAACGGAAGTATTCATCTTATAATTGAGTGCAAGGCCCCCAAAATTAAAATATCTCAATCAGTATTTGATCAAATTGCAAGATATAATTTAGCTTTAAAAGCCTCTTTTTTGATGGTAACCAACGGATTAAATCATTATTTTTGTACAATGGATCATGATTTGGGAATCTATAATTTTCTTGAAGACCTTCCAATTTATAACAACACCGAGATTTGAAATTAGCTATTGTCATACTTAACTGGAATGGAAAAACTCTTTTAGAGAAATTTTTACCTTCAGTTATTGAACACTCTTCAGGTCATGACATATACGTTGTTGACAATGCCTCTACTGATAATTCAATACTGTTTTTAGAATCAGAACACCCAACAATTAATTGCATCAAACTCAGTCAAAACCTGGGCTATGCTGGAGGGTATAACGAAAGCCTAAAGCAAATAAATGCGGATGTTTATTGTTTGTTAAACTCTGATATTGAAGTAACCAAAAATTGGTTATCTCCCATTTTAAAAATATTTAAATCCGATCCAAACACTCACATAATACAGCCTAAAATATTAGACTACAACCAAAAAAACAAGTTTGAATATGCCGGAGCTGGCGGCGGCTTTATCGATCAACTTGGATACCCCTACTGCAGAGGACGGATTTTCGACTACATTGAAGAAGATTTAGGACAGTATGATGACAGAATAGAAATCTTTTGGGCTTCTGGAGCATGCCTATTTATAAGAACTGAAAGCTTTCACTCCCTAAAAGGATTTGACGGTGAGTACTTTGCGCATATGGAAGAAATTGATTTGTGTTGGCGTGCCAAAAACAAAGGATATAAAATAGAATATACCGGTGCATCAACAGTATATCACATTGGAGGCGCTAGTTTGAATGCTATAAATCCAAAAAAAACCTATTTTAACTTTAGAAATAGCTTGTACACACTGGTTAAAAACACACACCACCAATTGTTTATTGTTATATTTTTACGTCTAGTATTAGATGGCTTTGCTGGATTACGATTTTTATCACAAGGGAGGTTTAGCCATTTAACAGCCATCTTAAAAGCACATGGAAGCTTTTACCTAGAACTTCCTAGACTCCTTAAGTTCAGAAAAGAACAAGAAATAAACAAACAAGGGGAGCGATTGCCTTCTATTGTATGGTCTTATTTTGTAAGACAAATGAAAGACTTTAAGTAATTAGATAAATAGTTATACAAAAAACTGTATTACAAACAATAATTTTATAATTTTACGTTATCATTTAAAATCAGAAAAAAATGAATAAAATTTATGCATTCGGAATTACAGCATTACTAATGTTGGTTTCATGTGGACCAAACAAAGAGTTAGTAGCTGCGCAAGAGAAGTTGAAAAACACTCAAGATTTATTAAATACATCAACTGTAAAATTAAATAGTTGTTTATCAGATAAAGCAGTAGCAGACGCAAGTCTAGATGCTTTGAAAGATCAAGTAATTGATTTAAGGAAAACTAATGATGCGCTTATTAGTAGTACTAAAGAAATAACACTTTTAACTTCAAAAGGAGCTGATAACTTAGAAAAAACTCTTGAAAGTCTTCAAGAAAGAGATTTAAAAATTAACCGGTTACAAGATGCAATCACCAAAAAAGACAGTGTTACTTTAGCTATTGTATCTAGTTTAAAGAAATCTGTAGGTATTGATGATCCAGACATTGAAATTAATGTTGAAAAAGGAGTTGTATTCATATCTATTGCAGATAAATTACTATTTAAAAGCGGTAGTTTCATCGTTACCGAAAAAGCAAAATCTGTCCTTGAAAAAGTGGCTAAGGTAATTTCTGATAAGCCAAATTTTGAAGCTATGATTGAAGGACATACAGACAGCCAATCTTACTCAAATGGAATCTTAGTTGATAATTGGGATTTAAGTGTTAAACGATCTACTTCTATAATTAGAGAACTGCAAACTATGGGAGTAAATCCTGCGCAATTAATTGCTGCTGGACGTAGTAGCTATGTTCCTCTAACAGATAACGACACTGCTGAAAACAGAGCTAAAAATAGAAGGACACGTGTTGTTGTACTTCCTAAAATTGATCAGTTTTATGAAATGATAGAAAGTGAAATGAAAGCTCTCTCTGGTCAATAAAATACACAAATAATAGATAAATTATAAAAGCCCACCGTTTTGGTTGGGCTTTTTATTTGATAGCTAATAGCTTTATTTTATATTTGCTCAAAAGCTATAACACCCTACAATGAAGATATCATATAACTGGTTAAAACAATTTATAAAAATTGATTGGAGTGCTGAGAAAACCTCAGAACTACTGACAGATCTAGGACTAGAGGTTGAAGGGCTAGAGACCTTTCAATCGATTAAAGGAGGTCTAAAAGGAATTAAAGTAGGACATGTACTAACATGTGAACAACACCCAAATGCTGATCGATTAAAAATTACAACGATTGATATTGGAGATAAGTTGCCATTAAATATTGTTTGTGGGGCACCAAATGTGGATAAAGGTCAGAAAGTAGCTGTTGCCACTGTTGGAACAACTTTATACACTGCTGAAGGTGAAGCATGGACTATAAAAAAAGGTAAAATAAGAGGCGAAGAAAGTCACGGAATGTTATGTGCTGAAGATGAATTAGGGTTAGGGAAATCACATGACGGAATTATGATTTTAGATTCCTCTTTAGAAATTGGAGCTTTCCTAGCTGACCATTACAATGTTGAAGAAGACTTGGTTTTTGAAATTGGGCTTACCCCTAATCGGGCAGACGCCATGAGTCACTATGGAACTGCTCGTGATCTAATGGCTGGCATGTCACAACATGGAATAAACACAAAGTTAATTAGCCCTTCTGTTTCTGGGTTTCATATCGACAACAGAGGACTTAAAATTGATATTAATATTGATAACAAAATAAAGGCACCTCGATATTGTGGTTTAACAATTTCAAATATTGTTGTTAAAGAATCTCCTATATGGCTACAAAACCGACTAAAATCTATTGGACTAAGCCCAATAAATAATATTGTAGATGCAACTAATTATGTGTTACATGATTTAGGACAGCCTTTGCATGCATTTGATGCAGAAAAAATTTCTGGTAAGAAAATTAATGTTCAAACCGTAAAGACAGGAACAAAGTTCGTGACATTAGATGGTGTTGAACGCATCTTACATGAAGAGGATTTAATGATTTGTGATGCTGATAAACCTTTGTGTATCGCTGGAGTATTTGGAGGTGAAAACTCAGGTATTTCTGAAAATACATCCTCGATATTTTTAGAAAGTGCTTATTTTAATCCTGTGAGTATTAGAAAAACTGCAAAACGACATGCTCTAAACACTGATGCTTCATTTAGATTTGAACGAGGTATAGATCCAAATATTACCAAATACGCACTCAAAAGAGCAGCTTTGTTAATCACTGAAATTGCGGGTGGAAAAATATCTAGTGATTTAATTGATGAATATCCTAAAAAAATTAATGATTCTCAAGTGTTTTTGAGTTTTGACAAGACAAATAAGTTAATTGGTCAGGAAATCCCAAAAGAAACAATTAAAAGCATTCTTAGCGCTTTAGAAATAAAAGTTAATAACATCACAGAAACGGGTCTTGGACTTACAATACCAGCTTACAGAAATGATGTACAACGAGAAGTAGATGTAATTGAAGAGATATTAAGAGTCTATGGATACAATAATATTGGTATTACAAATAAATTAAATGCATCCATTTCAAACACTTCTAAATTTGAAAATCATAAAATTGAAACTATTGTTGCCAATCAATTAGTTGGACAAGGGTTTTTTGAAATCATGACAAACTCCTTAACTACAGACAAGTATGATTCTATCAGTACGCAACTAGACGCTGCTAATAATGTGAAAATATTGAACCCATTAAGTACCGACTTGTCTGTAATGCGCCAATCTCTAATTTTTTCTGGACTAGAAACTTTAGCGTTTAACATTAACCGCCAGCAAAGTGACTTAAAACTATTTGAGTTTGGTAAAACTTACCACAATGTAGATGGACGTAACGACGAATTCAATCAACTATCAGTCCTTATAACCGGTAATAAATCGGAAAAGCGATGGAACAGTGAAGAAACAGAGGTTAGTTATTTTTATCTAAAAGGACTAATTACTGCTATTTTCGATCGCTTAGGCATAAAGAAACTTAAAAGCTCACCATTATCAAATGATATTTTTAATGAAGGACAACAATGGTTGGTTGGCAAGCATTCCGTCGTAGAATTTGGAAGCTTAAAGACAAAAACTTTATCTGCATTTGGAATCTCTCAAAGTGTATTCTGTGCTAACTTTAATTGGGATAATTTAATAAAAGTGATTAACCAAAATACAATTAAGTTTAAAGAGATTTCAAAATACCCTGAAGTTAAACGTGATTTTTCTCTGTTAATAAACGAAGATGTAACTTTTGATAATCTTTACAAACTAGCAAAACAATCAGAAAACAACTATTTAAAAGATGTTAATTTATTTGATGTCTACACAGGAGATAAATTAGCTGAGGGTAAAAAAAGCTATGCCATAAGTTTCACACTACAAGACAACAAAAAAACGCTAACAGATTCTCAAATTGACAAAATAATGTCTAAAATCCAAAAGCGTTTTGAGTCAGAATTAGGTGCTGAATTACGCTAATTAACCTTCAATAGAAGCCAAGTAACGTTCTGCGTCTAATGCAGCCATACAACCTGTTCCTGCAGCAGTAATTGCTTGTCTGTATTCATGGTCAGCGGCATCACCACTTACAAATACGCCATCAACATTTGTCTTGGAAGACCCAGGTTTATTAATTATATAACCTGTTTCATCTAAAGTTAAAAATTCATTAAAAATATCAGTATTGGGCTTGTGACCTATAGCAACAAAAAATCCTGTAGCAGGAATCTCTATTAAATGATTAGTTTTATTGTTTTTTGCACGAACTCCAGTAACTACTTGTCCATCTCCCAGTACTTCATCTGTTTCAGTATTAAAGAGAATCTCTATGTTATCTGTGTTTTTAACACGGTTGGCCATGATTTTAGAGGCTCTAAATTCATTACGTCTTACAAGCATTGTTACTTTAGTACAAAGCTTAGATAAATAGTGTGCTTCTTCACATGCTGAATCTCCTGCCCCAACAATAACAACTTCTTGATTTCTGTAAAAGAATCCGTCACAAACAGCGCAGGCAGAAACACCTCCACCAAGCTTTAAATATTTTTGCTCGGACTCTAACCCTAAATATTTAGCAGAAGCTCCAGTAGAAATAATAACTGTTTCACAATGAATTTCTTTAGTGCCATTAATCCAAACTTTATGAACAGAACCTGAAAAATCAACCTTCGTCACCCATCCGTCACGCACGTCAGTACCAAATCTTTCAGCCTGAGCTTGAAGCTCCAACATCATAGCTGGTCCAGTAATTCCATCTGGATATCCAGGAAAGTTCTCAACATCATTTGTTGTTGTTAGTTGGCCACCTGGTTGAGTTCCTTGGTATAACACAGGAAACATATTTGCACGAGCTGCATAAATGGCAGCTGTATAACCAGCGGGACCTGAGCCAATTATCATACATTTTACAGATTCTATAGTATCAGACATAAATTTGAATTTAGGTTACAAAAATAGACGTTTTAACTAAAAAACAAACCTTAAGTTATTAACAGTTTATTTAAAATTTGTAGACTAAAACATAGTGATTAATAAAAGAGATGAATAATCCAAAAACAAGAAAATAATCTTAACTTTGTTAAAACTGAAAAGAAATAGGTATGCTAATTATAGGTATTGGTGGTGGAACAGGAAGTGGAAAAACTACAGTAGTAAATCAGATTTTATCTGAATTTCTAGAAGGAGAAGTTCAAGTAATATCTCAAGATTCATACTATCAGGATACTTCGCATTTGAGTTTTGAAGAACGTTGTGAAATTAACTTTGACCATCCAAAATCAATTGACTTTGAACTCCTTGAATCTCACCTGCAGAGTCTTAAACAAGGAGAAAATGTTAATCAACCAGTATATTCATTTAAAACTCATAACCGAACAGGAGAAACTACGCTAACTGAGCCAAAAAAAGTAGTTATAGTTGAAGGTATTTTAATTTTATCGAATACGCAGCTAAGGTCTTTATTTGATATTAAGATTTTTGTTCATGCAGATAGTGATGAACGATTAATGAGACGACTCAAGCGAGACATCGCTGAAAGAGGTAGAGATTTAGATGAGGTATTAGAACGCTATCAGACAACACTTAAACCAATGCACGATCAGTTTATTGAACCTATGAAAGCATTTGCAGATATTATAATTCCTAACAACCACTTCAACACAGTGGCTGTAAATGTGGTAAAATCAATCATTAATGAACAACTCTAATGCTTAAAAATAAAAAAGAGATGTTGAAGTTATTAAAACCTTTCAAAAATATCTATGTTATTATCTTAATCGCATTTATTGTTTGGATGACCTTGTTTGATGCCAACTCATGGCTCATACATGCAGATTTAAATGAAGATATAGATGATTTAAATTCAAAAATTGAGTTTTACCAAAGCGAAATTTCAAAGGATCAAAATGAAATAAACTCACTAAATTCTGTGAATGGTATTGAAAAATATGCTCGTGAGCATTATAATATGAAAAAAGACAATGAGGTCATTTATATAATTGAAGATCAAGATAGTTTAAAGACCAAAACAAATGAGTAAGTCAACTCTTTTTGAAGATTTTGAATCTACTTCTGCGAAACAGTGGAAGCAAAAGATTCAATTTGATCTTCAAGGAAAAGACTTTAACGATACTTTAGTCTGGAAATCTCATGAGGGAATCGATGTTAAACCATTTTATCATTCAGAGGCGTATTCGAAATCTCCTAAAATTGAATACAATTCTTCAGACTGGAAAATTGGCCATTCTATTTATGTTAGCTGTGTAGAGAAGAGTAATACTCACGCTCTTGAACTGATTGAAAATGGTGTTAATAGTTTGTATTTTATACTCCCTATCGAGCTGAGTTCTCTAGATGCTCTTTTAAAGAATATTGACCTAAGCTGTATAACTATTTACTTTGAAACCTTATTTCTTTCAGAAAATTTTATTACAAATATTCAGCAGTATTTAGCTCACAAAAACTCTAAAATTTATATTTTAAATGACCCCATTGGCCATCTAGCTAAATCTGGCAACTGGATTGGTAGTCTAAAAACTGATATAGAAAACTTAAAAAAAATTCTGATTTCAGCAAAAGATCTAAAAGGTGTACTTTCTGTAGACTTAGGACTTTTTCAAAATGCAGGCAGTAGTATGGTCCAACAGTTGGCCTATGCCCTAGCCCACGTTAATGAATATCTAAACTTATGTGATAATAAACTAATCAAAGTAATCGTTTTTAAAGTTTCTGTTGGGAGTAATTACTTTTTTGAGATCGCTAAACTTCAAGCTCTTAGAATACTATGGCAGAGTTTGACAAAAGAATATGGAATTTCAATAGACTGTCATATTATAAGCCAACCTACCAGACGTAACAAAACTATTTACGATTATAACACTAATATGTTACGCACCACCACTGAATGTATGAGCGCTATATTAGGAAGCTCGGATACAATTCTTAATATGCCATATGATCATATTTACCATAAAGACAATGAGTTTGGGGATCGGATTTCCAGAAATCAGTTGTTAATTCTTAAAAACGAAAGTTATTTTGATGTGGTTTCCAATCCAACAGAAGGGGTTTATTATATTGAAACATTAACCCAAGGACTCGCTCAAAAATCATTAGACTTATTTAAAGACATTGAAAAACAGGGTGGGTATTTAAAACTCCTTAAGGAAGGGGTCATTCAAAAAAAAATCAAAGCGCATGCATTAAAAGAGCAACAAAGCTATGATCAAGGAAACGAGGGGCTTTTAGGAACACATTTTCAACAAAATCCTTCAGATAAAATGAAGAGTGAGTTGGAATTATTCCCTTTCATAAAACAACAAGTTAGAAAAACATTAATAGAACCTATTATACCTAGAAGAATTGCAGAAGAATTAGAACAAAAGCGACTTAAGGATGAATAGAAAAAAAGTTCAACATATTGTCCTAGAGGGCTTGAAAGTAAAAGATAAAGCCAGTGATTTATTTAAAACTGCAGAAACCATAAATCTTAAATCTCTTTATTCTGAAAAAGATATAGCAGACTTAGAACACTTAGATTTTCCTGCCGGAAATGCTCCATTTTTAAGAGGTCCCTACAGCACCATGTATGTCCAACGTCCTTGGACTATTCGTCAATATGCTGGGTTTTCAACAGCTGAGGATAGCAATGCCTTTTACAAAAGAAATTTAAAAGCAGGTCAAAAGGGATTGTCGGTTGCGTTTGACCTTCCAACCCACAGAGGCTATGATAGTGACCATGATCGTGTAGTTGGTGATGTTGGGAAAGCTGGAGTGGCTATAGATTCCGTAGAGGACATGAAACTGTTATTTGATGGTATTCCATTGGATCAAATGAGTGTCTCTATGACAATGAATGGAGCTGTCTTACCCATTATGGCCTTTTACATTGTAGCTGCTAAAGAGCAAGGAGTTGACTTAAAAGATTTAAGTGGAACAATTCAAAATGATATTTTGAAAGAGTTTATGGTGAGAAACACCTACATATATCCTCCTGAAGATTCAATGAAAATTGTTTCAGATATTTTTGAATATACCAGTAAACACATGCCCAAGTTTAATAGTATTAGTATCTCCGGCTACCACATGCAAGAAGCAGGTGCAACAGCAGATATTGAGCTTGCTTACACTTTAGCAAACGGACTTGAATACATACGAAAAGGACTAAACGCTGGATTAGATATTGACACCTTTGCTCCTCGTTTATCTTTTTTCTGGGGAATTGGCATGAATCATTTCATGGAAATCGCAAAACTAAGAGCGGCACGAATGTTATGGGCTAAAATAGTAAAAGAATTTAAACCTAAAAACCCTAAATCACTTGCTTTAAGAACTCACTGTCAAACAAGTGGATGGAGCTTAACAGAACAAGATCCGTTCAACAACATCGCTAGAACTTGTATTGAAGCCACTGCTGCTATATTTGGAGGCACGCAAAGTTTACATACAAATGCCTTGGATGAAGCTATAGCATTACCTACAGATTTTTCTGCAAGGATTGCAAGAAACACGCAACTATATTTACAAAAAGAAACGAAAATCAACAAGACAGTCGATCCATGGGCTGGAAGTTATTACATTGAAAAACTAACCCAAGAAATTGCAGAAAAAGCTTGGAGTCACATAGAAGAAGTTGAGTCGTTAGGTGGTATGACAGCAGCTATTAAGTCTGGAGTCCCTAAACTAAGAATTGAAGAAGCGGCTGCTAGAAAACAAGCACGAATCGATTCTGGCCAAGATATTATAGTAGGTGTTAATAAATTTAAACTAAAAACAGAAGACCCTTTACATATTTTAGAGGTTGATAATGATCTTGTTAGATCCCAGCAAATTGAACGTTTAAACCATACCAAATCAACACGTGATTTAAAAAAAATAAAAGAGGTTTTAGAAAAATTAACTAAATCTGCATCGGATGGAAGCGAAAATTTATTAGCTTTGGCGGTAGAAGCAGCAAGCCTACGAGCTACACTTGGTGAAATTAGTGAAGCGTTGGAGAAGAAGTTTGGAAGATATAAAGCAGAAATTAATACTTTTTCGGGCGTGTACAGTAAAGAAATTAAAAATGATGTTTCTTTTGAAAATGCTAAAAACTTAGCTAATCAATTCTCAAAAAAAGAAGGAAGAAGGCCGCGTATTATGATCGCGAAAATGGGCCAGGACGGTCATGACAGAGGAGCAAAAGTCGTTGCAACTGGCTATGCCGACTTAGGATTTGATGTTGACATTGGACCATTGTTCCAAACCGCAGAAGAAGCTGCGAAACAAGCTGTAGAAAATGATGTTCATATTTTGGGAGTATCTTCTTTGGCTGGAGGTCATAAAACATTGGTGCCTAAAGTAATTGAAGCCCTCAAATTATACGGAAGAGAAGATATTATGGTAATCGTTGGAGGAGTTATACCCAAACAAGATTACCGTTATTTATTTGATGCTGGTACAGTTGCAGTATTTGGACCTGGAACCAAAATTAGCGATACTGCTATTACAGTATTAAAAATCTTAATAAACTAAACCAATTATACTTTAAAGTAAGTTACAAATGAAATCACAGATCTCATATGTCACTCGCAAAAATAATAGCAATAGTAAACCAAAAAGGAGGCGTTGGCAAAACAACAACGGCAATAAACGTATCCAGTGCTTTAGGGATATTGAAACAAAAGGTATTACTAATTGACACTGACCCCAAAGCAAATGCGACCTCTGGGCTTGGTATTCTTACTAAAAACATTAATAATTCTATCCTGAACCTATACAATGGTGATAAAGCTACTCGGGATTGCATCATAGAAACCTGCAGCCCTAATCTAAAAATAATTCCTGGATCAGTAGGGCTTTCAGAAATAGCCGTAAATCTTAAAAATTTAAATATAAATAGTTTAAGAATTGCGTTGGCAGAAATTAAAAATGAATTTGACTACATCATTATTGACTGCTCACCATCATTAGGCTATCTCACACTTAACTCACTAGTGGCATCAGACGCTGTAATCATTCCTATACAATGTGAATACTTTGCATTAAACAGTCTCAATAATTTAATGTCAAGTATAGAATCTGTAAAAACAAGTTTTAATTCAAAATTGAGTATTGAAGGAATCCTAGTCACTATGTGTGATAAAAAAGGGCGACACAACAAAAAAATACTCGACGATTTAGAAGTTGGCTTTAGAGATCAAATATTTAATACAATTATCAAAAGAAATATAAGTTTAAGCGAAGCCCCAAGATTCGGAACTAGTGTACATTACTATAACACAAAAAGTCAAGGGGCAATAGATTACCTTAACCTATCTAGTGAAATTATAAAAAACAAATCCTGTATGAAAACTAAATTAATTTCAAAAAAAATACCTAAAATAATTAACAATGAAAAATTAGTTTTACCACACAAATTAAAAGTTCGAAATCTAGATGCTTATAAAGCTTATTCAACTAACGATGACAATTATGACAAGCTCAAGGGACTTAACAAAAAAGAAGTTGTTTATTATATTGGATTAATGTATAATGACATACATAGTGATGTATGGATGTATAGAATAACCAAAAAAAAGAATCTATTTAAAAAAAAATACCTCTATTTATATTTTAACAATAACAGAGTCAAACAAATAGAAACTAAACGATTTAAATTCGGTTGAAAAATTGCTTAAATTCTTGAACAATTTGAGTTTTTTTGTTAGTAAATAATTGTATTTTTACATTGATAATAATTTTAATTCATGGGGAAAATAGTTGCTGTAGCAAATCAAAAAGGAGGGGTTGGAAAAACCACTACAACTGTGAATCTTGCGGCTTGCCTTGGCGCTTTGGAAAAAAAAGTCTTGTTAATAGACGCAGACCCACAAGCCAATGCATCTTCTGGTCTGGGAATTGACGTTGATAGTGTGGTACTTGGTACTTATCAACTTTTAGAACATAATTGTACTGCAAAAATGGCAATACAAAAGACCTCTGCCACAAATGTTGATATCATACCAGCTCATATAGACTTAGTTGCAATAGAAATTGAATTAGTTAATATGGAGCAGCGGGAGTATATGCTTAAACAAGCGATAGAACCGGTAAAAGATGACTATGACTTCATACTCATTGATTGTGCACCATCACTAGGTTTACTTACCTTAAATGCGCTTACAGCTGCTGATTCTGTGATTATACCTATTCAATGTGAGTATTTTGCTCTTGAAGGTCTAGGGAAATTATTAAATACTATAAAAAGTGTTCAAAAAATACACAATGAAAATTTAGACATTGAAGGACTACTACTCACCATGTATGACTCAAGGTTAAGACTATCAAATCAAGTAGTTGAAGAAGTTCAAAATCATTTTTCGGAAATGGTTTTCAAAACAATCATTCAACGAAATGTAAGGCTCAGTGAAGCCCCAAGCTATGGTGAGAGCATAATTTATTATGATGTAAATAGTAAAGGTGCTACAAATTACTTAAGTTTGGCTAAAGAAATTATTAGTAAACAGTAACATAATGGCCAAAGCTATTAAAAAACAAGTGTTGGGACGTGGGCTTTCTGCCTTATTAAAAGACTCAAAAAACGAAGACTTTACGAGTGATAGAGCAAACAATGGTGCTCAGATTGGAAATATCATTGAGCTGGACTTAGAGCTCATTGAGATGAATCCGTTTCAACCCCGGACACAGTTCAAAGAAGAAAACATTCGTGAGCTAGCAACTTCCATTCAGGAACTTGGAGTAATCCAACCTATAACTGTCCGTAAAACAATTGATGATGATTTTCAATTAGTCTCTGGTGAACGTCGATTCAGGGCGTGTAAACTATTAGGCTTAAAAACCATTCCTGCTTACATTAGAATTGCAAATGATCAAGAAGCTCTAGAAATGGCATTGGTTGAAAATATTCAACGTCAAGATTTAGATCCAATTGAAATTGCATTGAGTTATCAGCGATTGATGGATGACGTTAAATTGACTCAAGAGCAAATGAGTCAACGAGTTGGAAAAAAACGTTCTACTATTGCAAATTATTTGAGATTACTAAAGTTAGAACCTTTAATTCAAACAGGAATGCGAGATGGATTTATATCAATGGGGCACGGCAGGGCCATTGTAAACGTTAGTTCTCTTTCTGATCAAATCAAAATATATAAAGAGATTATATCCAAAAAACTTTCTGTTAGAGCAACCGAAAATTTAGTCAAGGAATACAACAAGCCTACATCAGTTAAAAGTCCAATACAAAATGAACTTCCTGAATTTGTGAAAAATGGAATACCAAAAATAGCAAACTATTTTGGCCATAAGATTAATATTAAAATGGAAAAAAATGGAAATGGAAAAATATTAATCCCCTTTCACTCTAAAGAAGACTATGACCGGATTTTAAAATTATTGAAAAGTGATTTATAAGCGCTCTATTTTCCTACTGTTTATTATATTTAATTTGTCAAGTTTTGCTCAGACACCATCAGAGACAGATAAAGACTTAGTACAGACTAATTCTTACAAAATAGATCCACTCTCCCCAGCTAGAGCTGCTTTCTATTCGGCAGTTATTCCTGGACTGGGACAAGCTAAAAATAAAAAATACTGGAAAATCCCTATAGTATACGCTGCAATAGGAACTGGAGCTTATTTTTATTTAGACAATAATAAAGTGTATAAGCGTTACAGGAATGCCTACAAAAGACGATTAGCTGGTTTTACTGATGATGAGTTTTATGGAGTTAATTCAACGCCCATACTATCCAATGAAGCGCTAATTAGAGCGCAACAAACCTTAAGAAGAAATAAAGAACTGTCACTGTTAATTACCATTGGATTATATGCTTTAAACATTATTGATGCTAATGTTGATGCTCACTTGTTGCAATACAATGTTGATACTAACTTGGCAATGAAACCTTATTTAGATTTTGATACTCCCGATAGTTCAGCACAAATTGGATTATCTTTAAATATTAAGTTTTAAGATGAAAATAGCACTACTAGGTTATGGGAAAATGGGTAAAGTGATAGAGTCTATTGCTCTTAATCGTGGACATGAAGTAACTTTAAAAATTGATAAACATAGCAGAGATTATGATATTAAATCAGTGGATGTAGCTATAAATTTTAGCACTCCCGATTCTGCAGTTGACAACATAAGGGAAGCACTTGAAAATAATATACCAGTTATTTCAGGAACTACAGGCTGGTTGTCAGAATTAGAAACTATAGAAACTCTTTGTGAAGAAAAAAAGGGTGCATTTATATATGCTTCAAATTTTAGTTTAGGTGTGAATATTTTCTTTGAGCTTAATAAAAATTTAGCCAAAATGATGCAGACTCTTTCAGACTATAAAGTAGATCTCGAAGAAATTCACCACACTCAAAAACAAGATGCTCCGTCCGGCACAGCGATTACACTAGCAGAAGGTGTGTTAGAAAACAGTAATTATAAAGCGTGGGAGTTAGCACCATCTAAAGAGATTAATAACTTAGAAATTACCGCTATACGTAAAGATGATGTTCCAGGAACTCACTCCGTAAATTACAACTCAAACATAGATAGTATATCACTAACTCACACTGCGCATAACAGAAATGGGTTTGGGCTTGGAGCTGTAGTGGCTGCGGAATGGATTATTGGAAAAACAGGAATCTATACAATGAATGACGTATTAAATATTAAATAAGGAAAAAATAATTTTAACTGTAAACACAATTAATATCATTAATTATGAATTTATCTCAATGGTTTATATTCTTTCTAGTAATTCAGCTAGTACATGGACTTGGAACTTGGAACATGGAAATTATATAATAAAGCAGGTCAAAAAACTTGGTTAGCTTTTGTACCAATTTATAATGGCATTGTTTTAATGAAAATCATTAACCGACCTAGCTGGTGGGTAGCCCTTCTATTTATCCCAGTAATTAATGTAATAATGTTAATTATTATATGGGTTGAAACAGTCAGAAGTTTTGGCAAAAATAATTATTTAGATACCATTCTATCAGTATTAACTTTAGGCTTTTACTCCTATTACCTTAATTACTTCACTGATGTAAAGCATATTAAAAATAGAAGTTTGATGCCGAAGTCAAGTTCTGGAGAATGGGTTAGCTCAATATTATTTGCTATTGTTGCAGCGACTATAGTGCATACTTATTCTCTACAACCCTATATTATCCCCTCCTCCTCACTAGAAAAATCGTTATTAGTTGGCGACTTTTTAATTGTGAGTAAAATGCACTACGGTCCAAGAATTCCAATGACTACAGTGGCCATGCCAATGGTTCACGACACAATTCCAATTTTAAATAAAAAATCCTACCTCTTTAATGACCGGATTGAAGAAAATAAAACGTCTTGGATAAATAAACTACAACTACCCTACCTAAGAATTCCAGGATGGGAAACTATCAAACGAAATGAGATCGTAGTCTTTAATCAGCCAGCGGATACACTGCAAGACATGAATGACTTTACTCCTGATAGAAATTACTACAAGCCGATTGACAAAAAAACAAATTTGGTAAAACGTTGTGTAGCGATTGCTGGAGACACCTTAGAAGTTAGACAAGGATATGTCTATATAAACGGGGTTCAAAATACGCTTCCTTACCGTGCAAAATTACAGTTTAGCTATGAAGTTACATTAAAGCCGGGTAAATCATTCGAAAGAAGTATTATAGAGCAGTTAAAAACAAGATACGATATTACTGATGGCATTTACCAATCAGGAAATAAAATCATTATTCCTGCTGCGTCTAATGAAGCCGTAAGCGTATTTAAAAATCACCCTAGTGTTCAAAGTATAAATAGGTATGTACAAGCAGAAGGAAATCGGGATTCATTAAAATTCCCACAAGATCCTAGTTACGACTGGAATCGCGATTTTTTCGGTCCACTTTATATTCCTAAAGAAGATACAACCATCAAGATTAGTTTAAAAAACATAGCTGTTTATAAAAGGGTTATCACTGAATATGAAGGAAACAAATTATCAGTGAATGGGAATCAAATTTTTATAAATGGTCAATTAACCGACTCTTATACATTCAAACAAAACTATTATTGGATGATGGGTGATAATCGTCATAATTCAATTGATGCCCGCAGATGGGGATTCGTGCCGTTCAACCATGTGGTAGGGAAGCCAGTATTCATTTGGATGAGTTGGAATACAAACGGCAAAGGATTTAATAAAATACGTTGGGAGCGATTATTTTCGACGGTACACCCAGACGGCGAACGCTCGTCATATTTCGTGCATTTTTTGGTTTTGCTTGCTGGATGGTATGGCTATCGAAAATGGCGTAAAAGAAAAAAGACTACTGTCTAATATACTTTTATGACACTTCTTTATCCAACATATTTTCCAAACGTTGCCTCTTATATAGTAATGGCCAAAACTGAAAAAATTGAATTTGAAGTACAGGACTCGTATCAAAAGCAAACCTATAGAAATCGCTGCTATATATATGGAGCCAACGGAAAACTTGGGTTACACATCCCTGTTCAATACTCTCAAAACAACAGACAAAATACTAGTGAAATTTTGATTGATAATACAACTAATTGGCAATCTATACATTGGAAATCAATAGAAAGTGCCTATAAAACGTCTCCTTTTTTTGAATATTATGAAGATGACCTCACGTCACTTTTTACGACTAAAAAAAAATACTTATTAAATTTCAACCTAGAGTGTATTGAGGTAATAAACAGTTGTTTAAACTTAGATTTTGATTATTCAAAAACTTTGCAATTTAACAAAGAAGCTAATGAAAAAGACTACCGACATTTAGTAAACGCTCGAAAAGAAACACAAATGAAAACAACTCTTTACATGCAAGTGTTTCAAGAAAAACACGGGTTTATCCACAATCTAAGTGTGCTAGATTTACTATTTAATGAGGGGCCTAATGCGAAAAATTTCCTAAGAACACAGCATTTAACATTCTAATCTTCCATTAAAAATTTTGCTATGATAGGGAAATGATCTGAATAAGGAATATTAGAAAAGGAAGAAAACTTAACAACTTTAATTTTAGCGTCTGATAATATAAAGTCAATTCTGAAAGGAAAATATTTAAAAATAAAGGTGCGACCAAACCCAGTACCGGATTCTTCAAATGCATCTAACATTTCTCCTTTTAGAATCCTATAAACATAGGAATAGATTGTATTATTGAAGTCTCCACATAACAGGACTTTATAGGGCGATTTAGAAATATGACTTGCAACTAACTCCGATTGAACTTGCTGTGCCTTAAAAGTGGCTGCCAAGCGGTTTATGAGCCTATTTGATTGCTTAGAATCAAAAGGCTCAACATTAGGATCAATTCCTGAAGATTGAAGGTGAAGGTTGTAAACTCGAATGGTATCAGACTTGACAATAACGTCCGAAAATATGGCATTATTGGAGGATTCTGGAAATTCGATAGTAGCCGAATTGATTAGTTTGAATTTAGAAAATATAGCAAGTTCTGAGGTATATCGGGAAGAGTTTGCCGTAACGTATGAATATGGATAGGACTCAAACTTTAAGGAGGTGTCTGAGTCATATTCTTGAAAACATAAAATAGAAGGAGATTTCTCCAATATAAAATTTTCAATTTTATTAGGAATATCATCCTCTTTAATCGAATTATATAAATTAAAAAGACGAACATTATAACTCATCATAGAAAAGCTAAAATCTAAAACATGTGTTTGTGATGAAAACTTATAAAACGACACTATATAATTATAACCCAATGCCAATACTAAAAGTGAAAGCAATAATTGTTTTTTTAATTTTATGAGCCAATAGACTGCAAAGGCCATATTAAGAATAATAAGTACGGGTACCGATAAACTCAAAACCGATAAAAAAGAAAATGTTTTTGGTGGAACATATGATAACCCGTAGGAAAGAAGTAACAAGAGTGACACCACTGAATTAATCAGAAACACTAACTTATCTAGAAAGTTTAAATTTTTCAAATGGTTTTATTTTCCTGCTCTAAATAAAAAATCTTTTTCTACTTGGGATAAACTTTCATAGCCACTTTTACTGATTTTATCAAGAATGAGATCTATTTGTTTTTGATGAGTGAAACGATCAAACTCTTCCTTGTTCTTACCCGCAAATGAAGAGCTATTCTTCTTTTTATAAACTGTTTTTAGATTGGATTTTGAACTTGAAAAATAGGCCGTAATCTTATCAATAAACGCTCCTACATCAATTCCTTTCTGATATTGTCTAGCATAAAAATAACCCAATAAATAACCACCGAAATGGGCGACAGTACCCCCGGAATTATTAGAGAAAAAACCTGGAAGGTCTAAAACAACCAAAGCAATTCCAATATATTTTAACGGAAACTGAAAGGTGAAAAAACGAACCTCTTTGTTAGGCAAGTAAACACATAAAAACATAATAATTGCCCGCACGCCTGCAGAGGCACCAACTAAAGGCCCCACTGTATTTAAGATTCCAGAAGGAAAAAAATTATAAATTATTACAAAAGCCAGCCCCCCAGAAAGGATTCCTAACAAATAAATTTTAAGACACACATCTGCTTTAAATAAATTTGAAAATGAGCGACCAAAGAAATACAAGACCAACATATTAAAAAATAAATGACTAAAGCTGTAATGTGTAAAACCATAAGTAATAAGTGTCCACGGCCTTGAAATCAATTGAGAAGCAGACTTTGAAAGTGATAACCATTCCAAACCGGATCCAAAACCAGAAAACCTTAGGGTTATTGATGTTAAAACAAAAACAACAAAGTTCACTACAATGATTTTTTCAAATACATTAAGTCTTGATAATTTATCTTTAATATCTTGATTGAGGCTTGTCATTAGTTCCAGCGAAATTTATCAAATTGGTTTTTTTTCCAAAAATACATTAATAAGAAGCCTGTGAGTGCCCCTCCAATATGTGCAATATAGGCGGTGTTACTAGGACTAAAAAAAGAGGTGCCTGTAAAAGCAGAAATCAAATCTAAAGCTATTATTCCTGGTATAAAATACTTTGCTTTAATTGGTATTGGTAAAAATATCATCATTAATTCCGCATTAGGATTAAGCATTCCGAAAGCCACCAATACTCCCATGATAGCCCCTGAGGCACCAACCATAGATCCATTACTACTCACTATTAAATCAAATAACATTCGAAAGGAGTCGCCATTTAGTTGACTCATACTATAGCCATAGTTTGAAAGAATAGGCTTTAATTTTGAGGCCAAAATCTCTCCTTGATACATACGGTCACTTAAAATATCTAATGAGGTGACCTCTTTGATAAAATCAAAAGAATACCCTAAGGACTTTAGCTCACTAATAAGGGGATATATCTGAATATAATACACTGCAAAAGTTAAGGCAACAGCACCTAAACCTGAAGAAATATAAAAAATTAAGAACTTACGCTGTCCAAACACACCTTCAACGGCCGTTCCAAACATGAATAAAGCAAACATATTAAATAATAAATGTTGAAAACCACCATGCATAAACATGTGCGTAAAAACCTGCCAAGGCATGAAATAATCACTGAGAGGATAATAGAGCGCTAATAATCCATAAAATAACTCTTTATTACCAAGTAAATAGGTGCCTGCAAAAACGATGCAGTTTATAATAAGGAGATGCTTGACTGTGGGCGTGATTTGTCTCATTTCTAATTAAATTTTTTATCTAATTCATCCACTTTAATCGTGGTAAAAATTGTTTTATTTGAAGGAGAAACTGTCGGTTCCTTACAAGAAAAAAGAGTGTTTACTATGTACTCCTGCTCTTGACGTTCTAATTTCTTTCCATTTTTAATTGCTAAACTTTTGGCAAGTGATTTTGACAATAAATCACTAATACTAAAGTTCACATCAGGCACTTCATTTTCAATATCATGGATCAATTGATCAAACACATTTGAAACATCTGACTCCTTTACACCAACTGGCAGCCCTGTCAACTCAACACTTTCATCTGTAAAAGTAGAAAACACAAACCCTGTGGTTTCTAAAGCTTCATGAAGTTCCTTTAACATGGAAATTCCAGAGGTTGACAAACTGAGTTGTAATGGAAATAATAACTGCTGACTCACTGCTTCATTAACCGTTGTTTTACGAAGATAGTCTTCATATAAAATACGCTCATGTGCTCGATTTTGATCAATAACGACCATCCCAGATTTAATCGTATTGATAATATATTTATTATGTAATTGAAAAGTTTTATGAACTTTTCGTTCTGTAGACTCATCAAATATAGAAGAGGTCATTTCATCAGACTCATAAGAAACTTGTGAAAAATTATCAGTGTTTGATTTAGACTCCAATCCAACATATAAACCTTCCCAACTTTCTGAGGTAGGTTTTGTATATGAAGAAGTCTCAGAGTTAGCCTTTGAAAAAGGGTTAAATGCACGATCTACTTCTACTTTTGGAATGGAGGCTTGAGCTCCATTAAATTGGTAAGGAGTATCTAAGTTCTTGTCGCGTTCAAAATCTAAAACAGGAGCTATACTAAACTGACCCAAACTATGCTTAACAGCAGCTCTTAGAATAGCATACATTGTTTGCTCGTCGTCAAACTTAATCTCAGTCTTAGTCGGATGAATATTTATATCAATACTTCGGGGGTCAACTTGTAAGTTTAAAAAATAACTAGGATGTCTTCTTGGCTGTAATAAGCCATCAAAAGCAGATGATATTGCATGATTTAGGTAGGGACTTTTTATAAATCTATTATTCACAAAAAAGAATTGTTCCCCTCTTGATTTTTTTGAATACTCAGGTTTTCCAACAAACCCAGATATTGCCAAGACTTCTGTCGTTTCTTCAACAGGAACTAACTTTTCATTTGTTTTTCCACCAAATGTATTTACGACACGTTGTCTAAAATTTCCTTTTAACAGATTAAATAAATCACTGCCGTTGTGGTACATTGAAAAATTAATCGAAGGGTGTGCTAGCACAACTCGTTGAAATTCATCAATTATATGACGAAACTCTACGGTATCAGACTTTAAAAAATTTCGTCGTGCTGGTATGTTGAAAAATAAATTCTTAACTGCTATTGAAGTGCCATTAGGCGTTGCTATAACATCCTGAGATGTAAAAATACTGCCCTCAACAGATAAAAGTGTCCCTAACTCATCTGAAACTTGTTTGGTCTTCATTTCTACGTGTGCAATGGCAGCGATGCTGGCCAAAGCCTCCCCTCTGAAGCCCTTGGTGTTAAGATTAAATAAATCATCTGCTACTTTGATTTTTGAGGTCGCATGACGCTCAAAACTAAGTCGAGCATCGGTAACGCTCATGCCTTTTCCGTCATCAATAACTTGAATGAGTACCTTACCTGCATTTTTTACTAATAACTTAATTGTTGTCGCACCGGCATCAATGGCGTTTTCAAGAAGTTCTTTAACCACTGAGGCAGGACGTTGAACGACTTCACCTGCAGCAATTTGATTGGCTACGTGATCTGGTAATAGTTGTATTATATCAGCCATTTATTAAAGAAATATACTTAAATCAAAATCTATAATCCAAAGGAAAATAAATATCAAAATTAAAATTATAATAGAAACTCTTTTGTTAGCTAAACGATTGGGATTCGTTTTGTAATCCTCAACTGCATTGACAATCTTGCCTTTTAGGTTTGTTTTTTCAATGGTCACACGAGCATCATCAAACTTATGTTTTAATTCAAAAGGGCTGCGCTCCCCTTTATAAAAGCGAGGCGTATAGTTATATTTATTGTTTTTTTTAGTTTTAAAAATACCCATTATTAAAAAAATAAAGTGTCAAAAAAGTAAAACACTAGTCCGCAAATCAATGCTGTGAACACCAGCCAAATTAGTGAAAAACCACGTCTATTTCTAGAGTTTTTAGAATAAATAGGTTGGAAAGCTCTATCAGTTTTGTTAATTGATTCGTCTGAAGAGCGTCTTATACTAAAAGTTCTAGATTGTTTGTGAGAAAACACGATGTTAATTTTGATTCAATTCAAAAATAATCAAATCAAATAAATATAGAAAGGGCAAATGATTAAAATTATCAACAGCTATTGAAAACTATAAAGTGTTTTTAAGGTGTACCATTTTAATGGCGGTGATAGCCGCTTCTACCCCTTTATTTCCATGCTTTCCTCCAGATCGATCAATAGATTGCTGTAAGTTGTTATCTGTTAAAACACAAAAAACAACCGGCACATCGTTAAGAACGTTTAAATCTTTAATTCCTTGAGTGACTCCGTCACAAACAAAATCAAAATGTTGAGTCTCCCCTTTAATAACACTTCCAATAGCAATTACAACATCTACGTGTTGCTCTTGCATTTTTTTTGCTCCAAAAATAAGTTCAAAACTTCCAGGAACATTAATTACTTTAACATTTGACGCATCAACACCACAGTCTGACAATGCCGCTAATGCACCATTTAAAAGCCCTTCTGTGACCTGAGAGTTCCATTCAGAAACAACAATTCCAAACCGAAAATTTTTCGCATCTGGAAGAGTAGCTTTATTATAATTAGACAGGTTAGTGTTTTGTGTTGCCATGTTTAGTTGATAGCAGCTTCAGCTTTACCAATAAATACATCTATGTCTATAGCTTCAGTACTCGCAGGAAAATCTGATTTAATACGATTAAAAAACATTAAAGATTTATTAAAATCCCCTAATTTCAATCCAATAACACCCGCTTTGTAAAGGTACATAGGGGTTGTGTAATTGTTTGACTTTAATTGCGCCGCTTGAACGTAATAATCATAAGCATCTTCTAACTGCTCCAATTGCACAAATGCATCTCCTATACCTCCTTTTGCAATCGGTCCTAATACATCATCATCGGAAGAAAATGCATTCAGGTACGTTACTGCGTTTGAGTAATCTTTCATATTTAGGTATGCCATTCCGGCATAATAATTTGCTAGGTTTCCAGCTTTAGACCCATTGTATACATCAGCGATATCTAAAAACCCATACTTCCCATCAGCTCCATTTAGAGCTAAAGTAAAAAGTGAATCTTTTGAAGTACCATTAACAGCTTGATCAAAGTATTGCTGTGATTGGAACATATCGTTTGTAGCCTGGCTTTCTTTTGGACCTTGAATAAATTTATTATATCCTAGAAAACCCAATACTAACAAAGCGGCTAATATTACAATTACAAATATATATTTTTGGTTCTTTATAACCCACTCTTCTGTTCTGGATGCACCTCCATCAAGTGAACTTACAATTGAAGCGGTTGTTGATTCGTCCTCAATCGATGTTTCTTTTTCTGCCTTAGTGGTCGGTTTTCCGCCGCGTTTCTTATATGTTGCCATGGTCGTTTATTAATGAAGCTCAAAAATATAATTTTTATTCGTAAAAAAAAGGCAAATTATTTGTTATTTTTCAATAATTTGCAGCATCTTTTTAAGGAACTCTAAAGAAGATAAAATTAAAATTTAGACCAATTTTGCATGATTTTAAAATCATTAAGTTTATTAAACTATAAAAATTTCGACGCCTACACGGTAGAATTTGACTCAAAAATTAATTGTTTTGTTGGATCTAATGGTGTTGGAAAAACAAATGTTTTAGACGCTATTTACCACTTATCATTTGGCAAGAGCTACTTTAACCCTGTAGCTTCTCAAAACATTAAACATGATGAAGATTTTTTTGTAGTTGATGGGCTATATGAGAAAAATGATCGTGATGAAAAAGTAATTGTTTCTCTAAAAAGAGGACAAAAGAAAATTATTAAACGAAACGGAAAAGCATACGATCGATTTAGCGACCATATTGGATTTTTACCTTTGGTTATTATATCACCTGCAGACCGTGATTTAATTGTTGAAGGAAGTGAAACACGGAGAAAATTTATAGATGGTGTTATTTCTCAGAGTGACAAAAACTATTTAGAGTATTTATTAAATTACTCAAAAATACTATCTCAAAGAAATGCCCTATTAAAATATTTTGCACTAAACAATAACTTTAACAAAATAACCTTAGATGTTTACAATGAGCAACTTAACGAATACGGTACCGAGATACATCGCAAAAGAAAACTGTTTCTAGAGGCGTTTACACCTATCTTCAAAAGTCGTTACAAATCAATAAGCAACGATAACGAAGATGTAGACTTGCTATACAACAGCCAACTTAATAACAGTCCATTGTTAGACTTATTTAATGCAAATATTAATAAAGATAGGATGCTTCAATACACAAGTGCTGGCATTCATAAAGACGACTTAGATTTTTCAATAAAACAATATCCCGTTAAAAAATTTGGAAGCCAAGGGCAGCAAAAATCATTTTTAATTGCACTCAAGCTAGCGCAGTTTGACTTCATCAAAATTCAAAGTGGGGTCACCCCTATTTTGCTATTAGATGATATCTTTGACAAACTTGATGAGCAACGTGTATCTCAAATCATTAAATTAGTTAATGATGAGAACTTCGGACAGCTGTTTATTTCTGATACTCATGCAGACAGAACCGAAAAAGCTATCAAGAGTGTTCACCAATCCTATCAAATGTTTAAATTGTGAAAAAACTAATTACGTTCTTATTAGCTAGCCTAATTTATAGCTGTCAAACAGATGTCAACAACTACATTCCATTTATTGAAGGGTATTGGGAAATTGTAAGCGTCACAAAAGAGTACAAAAAAATTAAAGAATTTAAAATTAGTGGAACGATAGATTATTTTAAAATTAACGCTGATTTAAGTGGTTATAGAAAAAAAGTAACCCCCCGATTTGATGGGGCTTTTGAAATATCCAAAGATGTCTCTAACTTTAAGCTTTCTATTGAATCTCAGAAGCTATGGATTAATTATCTTGTTAATGGAGTAACTTACAGTGAAGAAATTACGCGAGCCAATGAGTCCAGTTTAATCATAGCCAATAGTGATGGATTTATTTACACTTACAAACCCTATGAACCCTTAATTTTTGATTAATGAGTAAGCGAAATAACGACCAGCAAAAAATCGATGATTTATTAAAATCATTTGTTAAGGAAAATAAGCTTGAAAAGGGTCTAGACAAAGTAAATGTTGAAGCTGCCTGGAGAGATTTAATGGGTAACGGTGTAAATAACTATACCAATAGCGTAAAACTTCATCAGGACACCCTGTATGTAGAGCTTAGCTCATCAGTGCTTCGAGAAGAACTTAGCTATGGAAAGGAAAAGATTCTAAGCATGTTAAACGAAGCGCTTGGAAAAGACCTCATCAGCAAACTTATATTAAGATAAAAAAACGCGTAAAAAAAGCCACAACTAAAGTGTGGCTCTTATCTATATTTGATATCTGATTAAAACATTTCTCTTTCAGAAAAATGAAATGCTCCTTCAATTCCTGCATTTTCATCACTATCACTTCCATGAACAGCATTTTGACTGATCGATTCAGCAAACATATTACGGATCGTACCTTCCGCAGCTTCCGCTGGGTTTGTAGCTCCAATCAATGTTCTAAAATCTTGAACTGCATTTTCTTTTTCAAGAATTGCCGCTACAATTGGACCACGTGTCATATAGTTAACCAACTCCCCAAAAAATGGACGCTCGTTATGAACTGCATAAAAAGCTTCAGCGTCGGCTTTTGTAAGTTGTGTTAGTTTCATAGCAACGATTCTAAAACCTGAGGCTGTGACTTTTTCTAGTATTGCACCAATATTCCCTTTCTCAACAGAATCCGGCTTAAGCATTGTAAACGTTTTGTTTGTAACCATGATGTTTGTGTAATAATTTTTGGCAAAAATAAGGTTTTTATATAGAAAATCAACTTTACAACTATTTTAAAAATTTGTATCTTTGTAGGCTATGAATACAACATCAATTTTAGAAGTAAAAAAATTACTGTCTACACCCAAAAAAGTAGTCATTGTCCCTCACAAAAACCCTGACGGCGATGCTATGGGCTCTACTCTTGGACTTTGTCACTTTTTGAAGAAACTAGGACATACAGCAATCGTCATAGCCCCTAATGATTATCCAAGTTTTCTTAAATGGATTCCAGGAACTGAAGATGTTTTGATTCACGAGATGAACACTAAAACTTCAGAAGCTCATATTTTGGCAGCCGATTTAATTTTCACTCTAGATTTTAATGCGCTTCACCGTTGTGGTGCAATGGGAACCCCTATAGCCAACGCAAAAGCTATAAAAATAATGATTGATCACCACCAACAGCCCGACGCCTATGCTCAATATGTATATTCTGATGTAAGCATGTGCTCAACAAGCCAAATGGTGTATCATTTTATAGAAAAGATGGAAGGGCTAGACTTAATTGACGTAGCAACTGGAGAAGCGTTATATACAGGGATCATGACGGATACAGCTTCATTTCGCTTTCCACTTACAACAAGTACAACACATAAAGTGATTGCCCATCTAATTGACATCGGTATTGAAAAATCTAAGATCCATAACGCTGTCTATGATACCAATAGCTTTGGACGCCTAAAGTTACTGGGATGCGCTATGAATAACTTACGGTTTTTAGAGAATAAGCATACAGCCTATATTAGCCTCACAAACAAAGAACTTGATGCACATGGATTTAAAAAAGGAGATACTGAAGGTTTAGTTAATTATGGCTTATCCTTAAAGGGAGCAAAATTTGCTGCAATATTTATAGAACATCAAGAAGAAAGTATTATTAAAATATCTTTTAGGTCAAAAGGCGATTTTGATGTAAATAAATTTGCACGTAATCATTTTAGTGGCGGCGGACACAACAATGCTTCAGGAGGACGTAGCGACCTTAACCTAGAAGACACAATCACTAAATTCACTAATTTATTGACTGAGTACGAATCAGAACTTAACTCATGAAACAATCCTTAATTTATTTAGTCATCTTATTTTTAATCTCTAGTTGTAAGCCACCAGAAGCACGACGACCAGTTTCAAATAACTCTGGGACCTTTATTGATGCTTCTATTGAACGTAATAAACAGCTAAATAAAATTGAATACAACCAAATACAAAGCCTTATTAAGGCCTCCGAAAAAAACGTTTTAACTTCTGACTATGGTTTTTGGTATTATTATAACAACAAGATAGAAACCATAACTAAAACCCCTAAATTTGGGGACTTAGTCTATTACACTTACAGTTTGAAAACCTTAAAAAAAGTGGAGATTTATTCTAAAAATGACCTAGGTCAACAAACCTATTACATAGACCAACAAGAATTATTCTCAGGACTAAGAGAAGGCTTAAAACTAATGAAAGAAGGCGAAGTAGTTACATTTATATTTCCCTCTCAAAAAGCCTATGGCTACTACGGAGACAACGATCAAATAGGCAGTAATGAACCACTCATTTGTGAAGTCTCACTACTAAAACATCAAATAAATTAAACACTAAAACCCCTAAAGAAAATGAAAATTACAAAACAATTTTTTACAATATTTACTTTTATTTTAATGTTAAGCTCAACGGGATGCAAAGAAAAATACCCAAACCTTGGTGAAGGGTTATTTGCAGAGTTTATTACCACTAAAGACACCGTTGTTATAAAATTACATTACAAAAAAGTTCCGTTGACCGTTTCTAATTTCGTAGGGCTAGCTGAAGGAACTCATCCCATGCTTACAGATTCGTTAAAAGGGAAACCTTACTATAACGGAACTGTATTTCACAGAATAATTAATAACTTTATGATTCAGGGGGGCGACCCAACTGCTACTGGGGCTGGAAACCCAGGATTTAAATTTGGTGATGAATTTGACAGCAGTCTAACTCATGACAAGGCTGGTATACTTTCTATGGCCAATTCTGGACCCGCCACAAACGGGAGTCAATTTTTCATAACAGATGCTCCAACCCTTCATCTTGATAATAAACATTCTGTTTTCGGAGAAGTAGTTAAAGGTCTTAGTGTGGTCGATACGATTTCTAATGTAGATGTAACGCCTGGATCCAACAAACCTTTAGAAGATGTGATTATCTTAGAGCTTAACATTATCAGACAAGGAGCAGAAGCAAAGCAGTTTGATGCTGCAGACACATGGAATACAGAATTACCACTACTAGAAAAAAAACGATTAAAGAAAATTGAAGACGCTAAACAAAAAGCTGCGGAGGATAAAAAAATAGCCGAAGAAAAAATGGCAATCACTGCCAAAGAAATGATCGCTGTTTTAGAAGACTATAAAAGCAAAGCTACTAGCTTAAACTCTGGTTTATTAATTCATAACATTTCTAAAGGAGAAGGACCTAAGCCACGTAATGGCACTACAGTAAAACTTAATTATGAAGGTTACTTTACTGACGGAAAGCTATTTGGAACTAACGTTAAATCTGTAGATCAAAAATATGGAAGTTATGATCCACGTAAAGACCAGCAAGGAGCTTACAACCCTATATCAATGCCTCTAGACCCGGAAGCACAAATGATTCCTGGATTTAAGGAAGGAGTTTTTAAAATGTCTTTAGGAGATGTAACATTCTTATACCTCCCATCACACATCGCTTACGGAGAAAAAGGTCGTGGCACTATAAAACCCAACACCGACTTAATTTTTATTGTAGAAATGGTAGAGGTCATAAACTAAAAATGTCCTTTGATTATATAAAAAAAGCAGCCTAATAGCTGCTTTTTTTTATATCGATACTAATTAAGTTATGCTTTAGGAATGTTTTTTAAAATCTCTAATAAAAAGCCCCAAAATTTCTGAACTGAAGATATTTGTGCACGTTCATCTGGTGAATGGGCACCTTTGATATTTGGACCAAAGCTAATCATCTCCATCTCAGGGTAATTAGTTCCTAAAATACCACATTCCAAACCTGCATGACAGGCAGCTACATGCGGCTTTTCATTATACATTGTTTCATATAATCCCCTCAGGACTTTTAAGATTGAAGAATCCATGTCAGGAGCCCAGCCAGGATAATCTCCAGAAAGATGCACCTCACAACCCGTTAATTCAAAGGCTGCACGTAAAGTCATTGCTAAGTCTATTTTAGTGGACTCTACTGACGACCGCGTCAAGCAGCCAATTTTTATATGACCCTCTTTCACTAGCACACGTGCTATATTATTGGAGGTTTCAACCAAATCTTCAATGTCAGGACTCATTCTATAAACACCATTCCATGCTGCATAGAGCGCACGCGTGAGTCCTTCTTGAACCCCTAAATCCATAATCATCTTAGGAGTTTCAACCTTTTTTAAACTAATTTCTAAATCGGGCTCTATGGTTTTAAGCTCTGTTTGTATTGATTTTATAAACTCCCCTATCTCGTGTAAGAAAGCGTCTTCATGAACACTATCAATTGCAACAACTGCCCGACTCTCTCTTGGAATTGCATTACGAAGACTTCCACCATCAATTTCAGAGATACGCAAACCAAAATTTTCAAAACCATCAAAAAGAAGACGGTTCATGATTTTATTAGCATTTCCAAACCCTTTATGAATATCCATTCCTGAATGCCCACCTTGAAGTCCATTTACTTCTATTTCATAACCAATTTTAGTTTCTGGGGTTGATTCCTCATTATAATCTCTTTGGGCTGTGACATCAATACCCCCTGCGCAACCTACACCGATCTCATCGTCATCTTCGGTATCTAAGTTTAACAAAATAGCACCGTTTAAAAGACCTCCTTTTAGACCCATAGCACCTGTCATCCCTGTTTCTTCATCAATTGTAAACAAGGCCTCAATAGCAGGATGAGAAATATCTGTACTTTCTAAAACTGCCATAATAGTGGCCACACCTAAGCCATTATCAGCGCCTAATGTGGTCCCTTTAGCTTTAACCCAATCGCCTTCAACATGCATTTCAATCCCCTGAGTAAGGAAATCAAAATTAGTATCGTTATTTTTTTGGTGTACCATATCCAAATGCGATTGCATTACTATAGGTTTACGGTCTTCCATCCCAGTAGTTGCTGGTTTTCTTATGATAACATTACCTACAGAATCTTCAATCACTTCTAAGTTTAACGAGGCTCCAAAACATTTCATAAAAGCGATGACGCGTTCTTCCTTTTTGGAGGGACGAGGTACTGCATTTAAATCTGAAAACTTATTCCAAACCGCTTTGGGTTCTAATTGACGTACTTGTTTACTCATAATAGACATGGTTTTATCGATACAAAGGTACGTATTACTTACCAATCATAAATTAAAATTATTACTTTTGAGTGATGTCTAAAAAACTGAAATACATAATTAGTTTGAGTTTGTTGCCCCAGTACTTAAGCCTGTTGTTTTTTAAAAACAACTCTGGTATTGTTGAGCAGTATTACAGTATTGGCCTCTACCCTATTATTTCTAAACTATTAAATACTTTTTTTAAATGGAGTCCTATTTCTTTAGGGGATCTAATCTACATCGTAATCATTGTGTTTGCTATTAGATGGATAGCTATGAACTTTAAACGACTTAAAACTCACCCTATGGCCTTGGGGTTGGATGTTTTATCAACTCTATCTGTTGTTTATTTCTTGTTTCACTTGTGTTGGGGCTTAAACTATTACCGGAATTCTTTACATACCACACTTAATCTTAACCCAACATATACAACAAGTGAATTAAATACCATCACTAACAAACTGATGTCAAAAACAAATAAACTGCACTTAAGCATCACAAATGATTCCTTACTCAAAGTCAACCCGCCCTATTCGTTTGATGAAATGACTTCTAAAAGTCAACAGGGTTACAAACTACTAGAAACTAAGTACCCCTTTTTTAAACACCCTGGCCAAAATACTAAAAAATCACTATTTAGTACCCCTCTGACCTATATGGGATTTGGAGGCTACCTCAACCCCTTTACCTTGGAGGCGCAAGTAAATAGTATCATACCTAACACAAGCATGCTAACCACGATTGCTCATGAACAAGCCCACCAATTGGGGTATGCTGCAGAAAATGAAGCAAATTTTATAGGCTTTCTAGCTTGTATTCATAACAAGGATCTTTACTACCAATATGCAGGGTACGCGTTTGCATTGCGGTATTGTTTATTTGAACTAAAGCAACGAGACAAAGAACAATACGATGAAGTATTGAATTCAATAAACCCAGGTATTCTAATAAACTATCAGGAAACCTCAGATTTCTGGAAGTCTTACAACAACCCCTTAGAGCCACTAATTAAACGTTTTTACAGTAATTTCCTAAAAGCAAACAACCAAGATAAAGGCATTGAAAGCTACAGCTATGTCGTGGCCTTATTAGTGGATTATCTTAATAAACACTAAGCACATCATCTAAATTTTAATGAATTATAATTATATTATTATATTATAACACAATTATAATTCATACCTTAGGGTCTGAAAATCAATAATATATAAAAATTATCAAAAAAAAATAAAAATTACAGGAACCCTTTAGGGTAATTATAAAAAGATAAATATTTAGAATGGTAAATAAACGTCACACACAAATAAATGAAAACTATTAATTACGAAAACCAGCAATTGACTAATGAACTATTTGACCTCATTGATAAAGGGTTTATGCACTGTGAACTTATTTATGATAGCGAAGGAAAGCCCGTAGATTTTAGGTTTCTTAACGTCAATTCTGCCTATGAAGCTCATTCTGGACTAAAGCCATCTTTTATGATTGGTAAAACAGTTAAGGAGACTTTTCCAGGTATTGAAAAAGTATGGATTGACCAATTTGCATCAGCAGTAATTGATAAAAAGCCCTGTAAATTTACAGAATATAACCACAACATCGGCAAACATTACCGAACACATTGTTTTTCTCCAGTAGAAAATCAATTTATTGCCATATTTGAGGATGTAAGCCATGAAATAGGGGTAGAAGAAAAACTAAAACAAACCTTGAAAGATTACATGCAAATTTTTGAATCCATGACAGATATGTTCATGGTTATTGAGCTTGTTTATGACAAAAATAACAAAGCCGTTGACTGGTATTATCGTCAAGTAAATCCAGCCCATGAGAAATTAGTCAATAAAAGCAAATCGGAGATGATAGGTCAAACAGCGAAGACTCTTTTTGGAACTATAGAAGACTATTGGCTAGAAACCTATGATATGGTAGATAAATCTGGAACTGCAATAAGATTTGAAAACTACAGTAAACATGTAAATAAGTACTTTAATATTCTTGCGTGGAAGATTAGGCCGCATACCATAGCTGTTCTTTTTTCAGATGTTACAGAACGCATAATTAAAGAAGAATTCATAAATAATCAAAATAAAAAATTACGAAAGGCAGAAGAAAAAGCAAAGGAAAACGAGGCTTTAAAGTCTGCTTTTTTATCAAATATGTCGCATGAAATAAGAACCCCCTTAAATGCAATTCTTGGGTTTTCTTCATTGCTAAACAGAGAAAACATTTCTATTGAGCAGCGAAAAAAATACGTTGATCTAATCCAACTTGGAGGTAGTAGGCTGTTGCGCATATTAACTGATGTTGCCGACATGTCAAAATTAGATACTAAGCAGTTTAGCTTAATTTACGACAGCTGTAATCTAAATACTCTTATCAGAAATTTAGTCGCTCAATTCAAATTAACAGCTGATCAAGTTCATAACCATATGGACGTGGACTTTGGGTTAAGCGACTCTGAGAGTGAACTACTAACAGATGAGACCCGTTTAATGCAAATTTTTTCAAACTTAATTGTAAACGCTCTTAGGTATACAAAAAATGGAACAATTACTATTGGCTATGTGCTAGAAGGAGATACCCTTCAGCTTTTTGTTAAGGATACAGGAATTGGAATCGCTAAGAAACACCATAAAACAATCTTTGATCGATTTGTTCAAGTTAAAAACACCAACAGTTCTGGCACAGGACTAGGACTCTCAATAATAAAAGAAATCATAGAGTTGATGGCTGGTGAAATTTGGGTGGAATCTGCAAAAGGTCAAGGGGCTGAGTTTTATTTTAACCTTCCCTATTTAAAGGGTTTAAACGCTAATATAAATTTAGCTAAAGGGGTCAAGAAAGATGTTAAAAAAGAGAATCCAACCATATTGATTGCTGAGGATGAGCATATTAACTTTTTATACCTAGAAGCGCTGTTTGAAGATCTTCCGTTTAACATAATACATGCTAAAAATGGTTTAGAAGCTGTAAAAATGGCCACAAAACACCCCAATATTAGTATGATATTCATGGACCTTAGAATGCCTAAAAAAAATGGAGCACAGGCCGTAAAAGACATTAGAAAAACGAAAACTAAAATCCCAATTATTGCATTGACTGCCTACGCAATGGATGATGACAACAAAAAGTTACTAAATGAAGGTTTTGACGCGCTCTTAACAAAGCCATTTAGCAAAGACGAAATAACAACTCTAATCAAAAAACACTTGTAACACATAAATAAAATTGCAAGACATTAAAAAATTATACTTTATTAATTAAATGTGCATAATTAAAAACGTATTTTAGAGACTTATACTTTTGTTAAACAATTATTTGTCAAATAATCCATAAAGTTAGAGCTAAATAAAGTGATAAGCCAAACAGAAAATTATGCTTTATGTTTATTTGAGAAACTCCAAATAAAATAGTAATAATCAATTACAATAAATTAACCTTTATGAACAAACAGACGCTTTTATACATTCTATGCATCTCATTAACTCTACACTATGTCTCAGCGCAAACAAGTACTTATAAGCCAAGGTATTCTAATTCCGACTATTTTTTAAATACCCAAATTGATTCACTTAAAAATGTAACCTATGGAAAGGCTATTGACTACATGGGAGATTCACAAGATTTGAAAATGGATGTGTATTTCCCAAACACAAATACAGACACTCTAGAAAAGCGGCCTTTTATACTTCTGATTCACGGAGGTGGGTTTACAGGGGGTGCTCGAGAATGGATGACATATCACGCTGTAGAATTGTCCAAAAGAGGGTTTGTAGTGGCCACAATGAGCTATCGATTAGGGTATGATCGAGCGGTTTTTGGGAGCATTCAAAAAGCAGTTTACAGAGCCCAACAAGATGCTAATACAGCCCTTAGATATATTGCAAGTCAGAAAGAAAAACTGAGAATTGATTCCTCGTGGTTCTTTATTGGAGGGTCTAGTGCGGGAGCGGTCACATCTCTTTCTACAAGCTATGCAAGTCAAGAAGAATGGAGTCAGATAGCACCGCAATTTGAGTCTGATTTAGGCCCATTAGAATCTTCAAATACTAGCACAAATGAAATTTTTAAAATCCAAGGTATTTACAACTTCATGGGAGCTATTCTACCTGTTGTTTTTAATTCAGGAAAATTAATTCCTACGATTTCATTTCATGGAGACCTCGACACGACCGTCCCAATTGGAAAAAATATAATAACTGGATATGGTTCCAGACCAATTCATGAACTGCTAACAAAGGCAGGAGTTTGTAACGACCTAACAGTGGTCCCGAAGGGTGGTCATGGCATATACAGATCTAAAAAAGATGTTGACTTTAGGATTAACCGTGTTGCTTGTTTCTTTAAAAGTATCATTTACAATACTTGTGTAGATTTTATATCTGAGGAGCGTGTTCCTGCAACTTGCTCTAATTAAATTAGACTAAAATTTAAAATTAATTATATTTACATCAGAGAAAGTTAAAAGTCATTCATGAAAAATTAAATTTAAACACTATTTTATTACACAAAATAATGGAGTTATAATGGTTTGTAAACAAGAAATTTATTTACGCCCAACATTAGGGCAAATAGATGCTAAAATCATGCAATTGGGGCAACATTTTGGTCATCATTTTTCTAATTAATCTAATAAGGAATTAAAAATTTAAAAAAAATAATAATAGCTTGTTTGTTCATGCTCGCTTCAACACAATTTACAAGTGTTGTTATTGCACAATGTGATGATGTCACATTTGAAAGCTTGACAAACCCTGGACCGTTTGAGGTTCAAACTCTTAATGAGTCTGATGGAATCCGTAATGGACCTGACTATTTTGGGGCCACTATCTACTATCCTACAAATGCCAATCCACCGTTTGCAAGCATTGCCATTGTGCCTGGTTTTACAGCCCAACCATCAAGTGTTGAAAATTGGGGCCCTTTTTATGCTTCACATGGAATTGTTACCATTATTATAGGAACCAATAATATTTTTGATTTCCCAGAAGCCAGAGCCTATGCCTTATTAGATGCCTTAGAAACCATTAGATATGAAAACACTAGAGCGACGTCTCCTCTTGAAGGGGCTCTAAATTTAGCCCAATTAGCAGTCAGTGGACACTCTATGGGTGGTGGTGGTGCACAAAGAGCGGCTGTTTTAGATAGTTCTATCGCCGGCGTTGTAGCCTTATGCCCTTTCCTAATAAATACCAATTTAAATCATGGAAGTCCTGTCTTAATTTTTAGTGGTCAAAACGATCCTACAGCCCCCCCCTCAACACAAGCTGACATTCATTATAATTCTACACCAGAAGAAACAGATAAACTGCTTTTTGAAGTTGAAAACGGATATCATTCTGTTGCTAACTCTCCTACTGGGGGAAACGGTGTAATTGGAAAAGTAGCACTTTCATGGATTAAGTTGTATGTAGAAAAAAATGACTGTTATTGCCCATTACTTACCGAAAACCTTTTGCTAAATCCAACGGAGGCCTCTAAGGTTGAATACAATTTTGAATGTGAACTACTTGGAATTAATACGACACAACAATCTATTAAAGTGTATCCAAATCCCACAAATAACCTAATTAACTTAAAAATAAATGAGAACGTTGACTACGAACTTATTTCTCCTCTAGGTCAGCGCATATTTAAAGGCACTCTTAGAGGCTTAAATAAACAAATTGACTTATCCCAACTCGACCAGGGATTGTATTACTTATGTGTGAATAATCTAACAATTAAAGTAATAAAGCAAAATTAATTAGTTAGGTGTTTAATTTTATTAATAGAGCGCTCTTTGTTTGTCTCAATTTTAAAAATATATTAATTATAGTTTTTCATTTAAAGTTTATACCTAAATTTATAAACTGTCTATAATTATATATTATGTTAAAAAAACTTTTATCTATTAGTGTGTTTTTTATTGCTCTTTCGTTGTCAGCACAAGATTATTTCCCAAAGAACGATGGAGTAAAGACTAAAAACACAAATTTCACAGCCTTCATAAATGCTGAAATTTTTATCACCCCTACCAATCGTGTTGAAAATGGAACCTTATTAATTCAAGAAGGTCGGATCATTCAAGTTGGTATTAATGTTAAACTTCCTATAAATACAGTAGTAATAGATTTGGAAGGGAAATCTATATATCCCTCATTTATAGATATTTATTCTGATTTTGGAATTGTAAAACCTAAGCGTAAAAGTACTAGTGGCCGCTCCACACAATATGCTGCAAGTCGAGAAGGGTTTTACTGGAACGATCATGTACGTCCTGAACAAAACGCTATCGATGAATTTAAATACAATAATAAAGCAGCTAAAAGCTTACTAGAAGCAGGTTTTGGGGTCGTCAACACTCACATTCAGGATGGAATCGTACGTGGAACAGGGGTCTTAATTGCATTGGATTCAAAAGGATCTGACTCGCAGCGCATACTATCAGGTCAGTCGGCACAGTATATCTCCTTTTCAAGAAGTGTGCTTTCGCAACAGTCATATCCGTCTTCAATTATGGGATCTATGGCATTATTAAGGCAACTCAATCACGATGCTGATTGGTATGAAAAAGGAAACGTTACAACTAAAGACCGCTCTATAGAAGCGTTTAATCAACATAAAAACAAAGTGCAGATTTTTGAAGCAGGCAGCAGAGCTAATGCACTGAGAGCAGATGCCGTAGGAGATGCCTTTGGAGTGCAGTATGTGATTCTTGGGGGAGGCGATGAATATGAACGCATCAATGATATAATAAACACACAAGCAATGTTTATCCTCCCTTTAAACTTCCCAAAAGCTTATAATGTTGAAGATTCTTTTTTAACAAATTCGTTAGAATTAGAGGCGATGAAAGAATGGAACCAACGTCCTGGAAATCCTATGGCTTTAGACCTGTCTGGAGTTTCATTTGCATTTACAACTAAGGGATTAAAGTCTATGAAAGACTTTAAGATAAACTTATTAAAAGCAATTAATTATGGATTGGACAAGGTGACTGCCTTAGAGGCCTTGACCACTGAGCCTGCAAAAATTTTAGGAAACCAAAAACTTGGTAATTTAAATGTTGATAGCTATGCAAATTTCTTAATTACTTCAGGAGATATTTTTGCAGCTGAAACAACTCTTTACGAAAATTGGGTTAATGGATCAAGAACGATTATTACCCCACTTTCCAAAACAGACATTAGAGGAGACTACCGCTTTACAATTAATAAAGACACCTATAAACTTAAAATCAGTGGTACTTTGAGTAAACTTAAATCAGAAGTCACATCAGATTCATTGAAATTAAGCAGTAGTCTCAACTATCAGAATGATTGGATGCATTTAATGTTTTCAATGAAAGACACTACGAGTCAACAGTTTATAAGATTGAATGCGAAAATTTTATCAACAATAGAATCAATCAAAGGAAAAGCAACCTTAGTGGATGGCTCCACCCCTAGTGTAGAACTGAGAAAAGTAGTCGACACGACCAAAACATCAAAAACTACTAAGAAAAAAGAGAGCAGCCCTCCTATTGTTGTCCCTGTTAGTTATCCAAATGGGGCCTATGGTTTTTCAAAACTCCCACAATCGGAGACCATCCTATTTAAAAATGCTACAGTATGGACAAATGAATTGGAAGGCATCTTAGAAGCTACAGATGTATTAGTGAAAAATGGACAGATCTCAAAAATTGGAAAGGGTCTAAAAAGTAAAAAAGCGCTTATAGTTGATGCGACTGGAAAGCATTTAACATCTGGTATTGTAGATGAGCATTCACACATAGCTGCAGCAAGCATAAATGAAGGCGGGCAAAACTCTTCTGCTGAAGTAAGTATTGAGGATGTGATAGACGCTGATGATGTTGATATTTATCGAAATTTAGCCGGCGGTGTTACATCCATTCAAATCTTGCATGGATCCGCTAACCCTATTGGGGGGCGCTCGGCTATTATAAAGTTAAAATGGGGCGCACCAGCTAAAGAACTAATTTATAATCAAAGTCCTAAATTTATAAAGTTTGCATTGGGCGAAAACGTAAAACAATCTAATTGGGGAGGATACATTAGATTTCCACAAACACGAATGGGCGTTGAACAACTATACATTGATTACTTCACAAGAGCGAAAGCTTATGACACCAAACAAAAAAGCGGAAAACCCTACCGAAAGGATGTTGAGATGGAAGTACTTGCTCAAATTCTTAATAAAGAACGCTTTATTAGTTGCCATTCATATATCCAAAGTGAGATTAATATGCTTATGAAAGTAGCTGATAAATTCAACTTTAACATTAATACCTTCACCCACATACTTGAAGGATATAAGGTAGCTGACAAAATGAAAGCACATGGTGTAGGCGCCTCTACTTTTAGCGATTGGTGGGCCTATAAATACGAGGTTAATGATGCGATTCCCTATAATGCCTCTATATTAAACGCTATGGGAATTGTGACAGCCATTAACAGTGATGATGCCGAAATGTCTCGACGCCTAAATCAAGAAGCCGCTAAGGCTGTTAAATACGGAGGTACATCTGAACAAGATGCTTGGAAGATGGTGACACTCAACCCAGCCAAACTACTTCACATTGACCACCGTGTAGGGAGTATAAAGGTAGGGAAAGATGCCGATCTTGTACTTTGGAGCGAACATCCCTTGTCAATTTATGCAAAAGCTGAAAAAACATTGATTGAAGGCGTAACTTATTTTGATATAGAACGTGACAAAAAAATGAGAACTGCTATTCAATCTGAAAGAAATTATCTAATAGAGATGATGTTAAAAGAAAAGAATAAGGGAATGAAAACTCAACCAATCAAGAAAAAAGACAAGCAGTTGTTACACTGTGATTCTATGAATTTCAACCAACTATAAACACAAAACACATGAAACTTATAAAATTAATAACTATTATAACTATTTGTGTAGCTATAGGAAATGCACAACAAACCCCAGCTGATAAACAATCCAAATCAATTGCAATTATTGGGGCTACCGCACATATTGGAAATGGAGAGATCATTAAAAACAGCCTTGTGTCTTTTGATAAAGGGGTTATTCTAAACATCTCAAAATACACCGGTAATGAAGATCTATCAAAAATGGAAGTCATTAACGCATTTGACCAACATATATACCCAGGGTTTATAGTACCCAATTCTACTTTAGGGTTAATAGAAATTGATGCCGTCAGAGCAACTGACGATGAAGAAGAGGTTGGAACCTGGAATCCACACATTCGGAGCTTAATTGCTTACAATGCAGAATCTAAGGTTGTTGAAAGTATGCGTCCTAATGGCGTGCTTATGGCACAAATTACCCCCAGAGGTGGTCGGATTTCTGGCACTTCTTCAGTTGTACAAATAGATGCTTGGAATTGGGAAGATGCCGTAGTTAAAGAAGATGATGGAATTCATTTAAATTGGCCAAGCACATTGAGTCGTGGTCGAAGGTCGATGGAAGAAGATCGAGGATTAAAAAGCAATCCAAAATATAAAAGTCAAACTGCAGAAATAGAAACTTATTTTAAGCAATCTAAAGCAAACTCAAAAAGCAATAAAGGGTCGCAAAACCTCCCACTAAATGCTATGAATGGCTTATTTGATAACTCAAAAACACTTTTTATTCACGTTAATGACGAAAAAGGGATTATTGATGCAGTTGAATTCTCAAAAAAACAAGGCATTACAAAAACAGTCATTGTTGGTGGTTATGAAACGTATAAACTTGCTGCATATTTAAAAGAAAACAAAGTGGCGGTACTTCTGCAACGCGTACACTCAATGCCAAGTAACGACGATCATGATTACGACCTTCCATTTAAAATGGCAAAAATATTAGTTGATGAAGGTGTCATAGTAGCTCTAGAAACAAGTGGAGACATGGAACGGATGAACTCTAGAAACCTACCTTTCTATGCAGGTACAACAGTGGCATACGGGCTTTCAAAAGAACAGGCACTTCAGTTAATCACTCTGAACACAGCCAAAATATTAGGAATTGACGCTAGATATGGTTCTTTAGAAGTTGGAAAAAGTGCCACCTTATTTGTTAGCAAAGGGGATGCTTTAGATATGCGAACGAACCACTTAATAAATGCATTTATTGATGGCAGAAAAATAAGCTTAGAGACCCATCAAACTGAGTTATGGAAACGCTATTCAAAAAAATACAGTCATCAGTAATTGATTTATTAATTGAAAAATAAAATACTATTTTTGCAATATGGTAAAAACGATAAGTAGTCTTCAAAATCCGTTTATAAAACAATTAGTTCAGCTTAAAGAAAAGTCAAAACTAAGAAAACAGACAGGTCTATTTATCATTGAAGGAAAACGTGAAGTTTCTTTAGCTATCAAAGGGAATTATACACTCGAAACGCTCTATTATTATGCCGATTTATTTTCAGCCTCGGAAGCTGCAGCGCTAGAAGCTTACGGAATAGATATTATTGAAATTTCTAAACCTGTGTATGAAAAAGTAGCTCATAGAGAAACTACTGAAGGGGTTATTGCCGTTGCCAAAGCTAAAGACTTGAGCTTAGAAAACTTAAAATTAAGCTCTGAAAACCCCTTGATATTAGTCGCTGAATCTCCTGAGAAACCTGGAAATATTGGCGCTTTATTACGAACTGCTGATGCTGCTAATATAGATGCCGTTATAATAGTAAATCCATTAACAGACTTTTACAACCCAAATATTATAAGATCTAGTGTTGGAGGTGTATTTACAGTACCCTTGGCTACTGGATCAACTAAAGAAGTAATTGCATACTTGAAACGTAACAATATTTCTATTTATTCTGCTATACTTCAAGAATCTGTTCCCTATGACACTATTGATTTCAGAACACCCTCTGCCCTAGTAATTGGCACTGAGTCCACTGGACTGACTGAAGAATGGCGAAATGATTCTACTGCAAAAATTCGAATTCCTATGGAAGGAAAATTAGATTCTATGAATTTATCTGTTGCCGCAGGAATTCTCATATTTGAAGCCAAAAGACAACGTAAACATATCTAAAAAGAGGGTTGAAAAACTGTTAAAATAATTTGTGTAAAAACTAAGAATTGTTATTGCGTGTTTCGTTTGATTGTAGTAATTTTAAATTATGACAGAGGAGGAAATCGCAACGGAAAATTCAGCTATAGCAAAGGAGTATAAAGAACTACTAAAAATTAGTTACAGAACTCTTACTGCTAAAGACAAAAAGCTAATCAGAAAAGCATTTGAAGTGGCTCTTGATGCCCATTCCGATCAACGTCGTAAATCTGGAGAAGCTTATATATTTCATCCCATCGCAGTCGCAAAAATAGTAGCTTCAGAAATTGGTTTAGATGCCAATTCAATTGCAGCAGCTCTACTTCATGATGTTGTAGAGGATTGCCCACGCTACACCATAGACGACATTCAACAACTTTTTGGAGAAACTGTAGCTAGAATTGTAAATGGCCTGACTAAAATATCAAACATAAAAAAAGACATGAATGTGTCAATGCAAGCTGAGAATTTTAGACGAATGCTTCTCACACTTCATGATGATATCCGAGTTATTATTATAAAAATTGCTGATCGACTTCACAATATGCAAACGATTCATTCTATGCGTGAAGACAAGCAATTGAAAATTGCTTCTGAAACTCTCTATATATATGCACCTCTTGCACATAAAATTGGGCTATATAATATTAAAACTGAGCTTGAAGATCTGGCTTTAAAATATACAGAGCCAGAGATTTATAACGGAATTGTAAATAAACTTAAGGAAAGTAAAGAAGAACAAGATGTTTACATAAAAGACATCAGCAAGGTTCTGACAAAAGCCCTTAACAAAGAGAAATTAAAGTATGAAATAAAAGGGCGTCCAAAATCAATTTTTTCAATACGAAGAAAAATAAGGGATCAAGGCGTTTCTTTTGAAGAGGTATACGACAAATTTGCGGTAAGGATCATTTACAAGTCTGATATTAAAGATGAAAAGTTTTTGGCATGGAAAATTTACTCTATAGTTACCGATCACTTTAGACCCAATCCTATTCGTTTACGGGACTGGATTTCGGCACCAAAATCTACAGGCTATGAAGCATTACATATTACTGTCATGGGGCCTAAAGGACGTTGGGTAGAAGTTCAAATTAGGAGTGAACGAATGAACGAAATTGCTGAAAAAGGATACGCTGCACATTACAAGTATAAAGAAGGGGAAAAAGAACAAGACGAAAATCTAGAGAGTTGGATTGGAAAGCTTCAAGAAGTGATAGAAAACCCAGATTCAAATGCTGTTGAATTTGTAGAACAGTTTAAACTTAATCTTTACGCCAAAGAAATATTTATTTTCACTCCTAACGGAGATTTGAAATCGCTCCCAAAAGATGCAACTCCTTTAGATTTCTCTTTTAGTATACACACCGAAATTGGAATGAAAACAAGGGGAGCCAAAGTAAACGGCAAATTAGTACCTCTTAACCATGTATTACAAAGTGGTGACCAAGTAGATATCATAACTTCAGAAAATGCAAAACCAACCTCTAACTGGTTAGATTATGTCACTACTACACGTGCAAAAAGCAAGATAAAATCATCTCTTAAAGAAGAAAAGAAAACCATTGCAGAGGATGGAAAAGAAATTTTAAGACGGAAACTGAAACAGTTAAAAATTTCATTAAATGAAAAATCCATAAATGAACTGGTAAGTTATTTTAATCTAAATACCAGTTTGGATTTATTTTACAGAGTTGGAATTAGCAGTATTGATAATACGATGTTAAAAAGCTTTGCAGCTTCAAGAAGTAATGCACTTGTAAGTTTTATAAAAAACAAAATTTCTCGCAATAAAGGGCTCATAAAAGAGTCCGTCGAAAAAGATGAAATCACTTCTAAATACGACATGCTCGTATTTGGCAAAGAAGAAGAGAAACTAAATTATAGACTTTCATCATGTTGCAATCCAATTCCTGGAGATATGGTCTTTGGATTTCTTAGCATAAAGGAAGGTATTAAAATTCATAAAAAAGTATGTCCCAATGCCTTAAGCCTGCAGTCTAACTATGCTTATAGGATTATGTCTGCAAAATGGATTGACTCATCTCAGCAAGTATTTAGAGCGATTGTTAAGCTTACAGGCATTGACAGGCTTGGCTTGGTTAATTCTATAACAAAAGTAATCTCTGAGAATATGAATGTAAATATTAAAAGCATAAAATTTGACACCGACAGCGGGTTATTTAACGGAGAAATTACTGTTGAAGTAAATAATAATAACTTTGTTGAAAAGCTGATGGAGCGTTTACAAAAAATAAATGGTATCGAAAAAGTGTATAGAGTCTAAAATTAGTTTAAATTTGACACTATTATGAGTGTAAAAACCAAAAATAAAAATCAAGAAATCGTGAAAAATGTTTTTACGAAATTTCTTGGCGAAAATGGGCACCGTAAAACACCCGAACGTTTTGCTATTCTTCAAGAAATCTATGACAATGAAGATCATTTTGACATAGAGTCACTTTACATCAAAATGAAAAATAAAAATTATCGGGTTTCTAGGGCTACGCTATATAACACTATCGAGCTGCTGTTAGACTGTGCTTTAGTGAGAAGACATCAATTTGGACAAAATCAAGCACAGTACGAGAAATCCTACTTTGACAAACAGCATGACCATGTTATTTTAACTGATACTGGAGAGGTGTTTGAGTTTTGTGACCCAAGAATTTTATCCATACAAAAAACAATAGAAGAAGTGTTTAATATCGATATTGACAAGCACTCTTTATACTTTTACGGAACAAAAAGAAATACTAAAATTAACGACTAAATAGCATGGCAGTAGATTTACTACTTGGATTACAGTGGGGTGACGAAGGTAAAGGGAAAATTGTAGATGTACTCACATCAAATTACAACATTATAGCACGATTTCAAGGAGGGCCAAACGCAGGTCACACTCTTGTATTTAACGGAATGAAGCATGTATTACACACCATTCCTTCTGGGATATTTCATAAAGAAGCAGTGAACTTAGTGGGTAATGGTGTGGTTATAGATCCAGTAATATTCAAAAAAGAACTAGACAAATTAGCAATTCAGAATGTTGACTATAGAAAATCATTAGTAATTTCTAGAAAAGCACATTTAATATTACCAACACACCGTTTATTGGACGCCGCTTCAGAAACAGCTAAAGGAAAGGCTAAAATTGGATCTACGCTAAAAGGCATTGGTCCAACTTATATGGACAAAACAGGTCGTAATGGAATAAGAGTTGGTGATTTAGAACTGAATAACTGGAAAGAAAAATACAGAGCATTAGCTAACAAGCATGAATCAATGGTTAGTTTCTATAATATTGATTTAGAGTATGACTTAGAAGAACTAGAGGTTGAGTTTTTTGAAGCTGTAGAAGTGTTAAAATCTTTAAAATTTATTGACTCTGAAGAATACTTACACCAAGCTCAACGAGATGGAAAGTCTATTTTAGCTGAAGGAGCACAAGGGTCTTTGCTGGACATTGACTTTGGAACCTATCCTTTTGTAACCTCTTCCAACACAACTGCAGCAGGTGCCTGTACTGGGTTAGGAATTGCTCCTAACACAATCGGAGATGTTTTTGGAATTTTTAAAGCTTACACAACTAGAGTGGGTTCTGGCCCCTTCCCTACTGAACTGTTTGATGAAGATGGTGAAACTATGGGACGTGTAGGAAATGAATTTGGAGCCACTACAGGAAGATCACGTCGTTGCGGATGGTTAGATTTAGTAGCTCTTCGCTATGCTTGTCAAGTAAATGGAGTGACACAACTAATGATGATGAAAGCCGATGTCTTGTCAGGATTTAAATCTCTGAAAGTCTGTACAGCCTATAAATATAAAGGAGAGGTGATTCATCATTTCCCATACAATGTAGAAGCTGAAAACATTACCCCTATCTATACTGATTTTGAAGGTTGGGCTGAAGACCTAACGGAAATGAACAATGAATCAACACTTCCAAAATCATTAAACGATTACATTGATTTTTTAGAGAAAGAATTACTAATACCTATCAAAGTAGTATCTGTAGGACCTGATAGAAAACAAACAATTTTTAGATAATAATTAAAAATCTATCCTAACGATAGATTTTTTTTTTGGTCTTAAAATAATCTTAAGTATCTAACTAAAGAACCCAATATTACTTATTTTTGATATAAACAAATGACGCTGAAGTATAAAGGTTTAAATTTTATCACATGCTTCCTAATTTTATTAGGTACAACCCTTTGCGCGCAAGAACGAAGGAAGATTGAAATAAAGTATGCACCATTCATGACTTTTGATGAATCTAAACCAGATGCTACTATACTAACTAGGGATAATACAAAACAAGTTCACATTAAACATGAAGGCATTGAAATGTGGTGTGATGAAGCTGTGTATGATGCCAAACAAGATTTCATTGAAGCTTACGGTAAAGTCAGAATAAAGCAAGGTGATACCATTAACATGAACTCAAATTACGTGGAATACAGTGGTAAAACTCAACTAGCCTTTGCAAGTGGCGCTGTTGTTTTGAAGGATCCAACATCCGTAATAACAACCGACACTCTTTACTTCGATAGGTTAAAACAAGAAGCATTCTATCAAAGTAAAGGAAAAGTGGTACGCGATACAACAGGCACTATTACGAGTACAATTGGTCGTTATTATATGAAAACTAAAAAGTATCAGTTTGTAAATAATGTTAAATTGGTTAATCCTGAATATCTAATTGAGTCTAATCGTCTTGATTTTTATAGTCTTTCAGGATATGCTTTTTTATATGGCCCTACAACAATTACAAGTGAAACTAGTGTGATTTATTGTGAACGTGGATTTTACAATACCTCTAATGATACTGGATATTTTGTGAAAAAATCAAAAATAAATTATGACGAACGCGTTGTAGAAGGAGACAGTCTTTACTTTGACCGCAACAAAAGTTTTGCGTCAGCCACCAATAATATAGTAATTACAGATACCCTGAACAACACAATCGTAAAAGGGCATTATGCAGAAGTTTTTAGAAAGAAAGATTCTTTATTTATGACAAAGCGAGCACTTGCAATTACCTTACAGGAAAATGACTCTATATTTGTACACAGTGACACTTTAATGGTGACTGGAAAACCTGATAAAAGAATAACACGAGCTTATTATAACGCTAAGATCTATAAATCGAATTTAAGTGGTAAATCCGATTCTATTCATATGCAACAAAGTACGGGATTAACGCAACTTATAAATCTAGATCACAATATTAATAAAGATGCCTTTTATAAGCCTAAAAAGCCCGTTTTATGGAACGTTAAAAATCAAATCACAGGCGATTCGATCCACTTAATTTCAAACTCAATTTCCGAAAGTTTAGACTCTTTAAAAGTTTTTAATAATGCTTTTGTAATAAGTAAGGATACTTTAGGGGATGGATATAATCAAATATCAGGTAAAAAACTATTTGGACTATTCGAAAACAATAGTCTGTCTACCATTGATATAATTAAAAATGCAGAAACTATATATTTCCTTAGAAATGAAGCTAATGAATTGGTTGGAATAGATAAATCTAAATCTGGTGCGATTAAAATTTGGTTAACTGACAATGCTATCGATGAAATGCGAAAGTACAATCAAATTGGAGGCAATACTTATCCAGAGCTTGATTTTCCTGAAAATGAAAAAATTCTACGTGGATTTAATTGGCGTGAATCAGAACGCCCCACAAGTGTGGAAGATTTATTTAAAGACGATCCGCCATTATCTTTAAAAATAATAAAAGGATTAGATGCGTACACACCTCAAGAAGAGTTTTTTGATTCTAATTTATTAGAACGCATCAAGGAGGCACAGCCAAAATCTGATACAAAGAACCCAGATAAAAAAACAGAAATATCCAATAAATCCGCACGAAAAGTTCCGTCTAAACTATTGAAAAATTCCTACAATAATGAAAAGAATTTAAAAAAGAATTTGAAAATAATAGATGATTAACGATTTCCTTAAACACCAAGCTCAAACCACTCCACATCCTCTAGGAATGGAAACCTCTTACGCAGAAGGCTCTTATATATATGATCAAAATAAAACACCTTATTTAGATTTTGTTGCTGGAGTTTCAGCCTGCAGCTTAGGACATAGACACCCAAAGGTTATTGAAGCCATTAAAAAACAGTTGGACTGCTATATGCACGTCATGGTTTACGGCGAATACATTCAATCTCCTGCCGTAAAGCTTTCAAAGCTATTGTCTGACCATCTACCACCAAAACTTGAAAAAACATACTTAACAAACTCGGGGACAGAAGCAATTGATGGCGCAATGAAACTTGCACGACGTTATACAGGAAGATCGGAAATCATAGCAGCAAATAAAGCGTATCATGGAAATACTATGGGTGCTTTAAGCATTATGGGATACGAAGAAAGAAAACAACCCTTTAGACCTCTTATACCAGACATAAGGTTTATAGAATTTAATGATATTAATGAGCTGTCAAAGATCACCGATAAAACAGCAGCTGTAATTTTAGAAACTATACAAGGAGGCGCTGGATTTATTCAGCCTATAAACGGCTATTTAACTAAGGTGCAGGAAAGATGTAACGATGTGGGTGCTTTATTAATATTAGACGAAATACAACCTGGAATTGGAAGAACAGGGAAACTTTTTGGGTTTGAAAACTACCACTGCATCCCTGATGTAATTGTAACAGGAAAAGGGCTTGGTGGCGGTATGCCAATTGGAGCATTTACAGCTTCTAAGGAAATGATGGACAGTTTATCTGACCATCCTAAGTTAGGTCATATTACAACCTTTGGTGGTCACCCTGTCATAGCCGCTGCTGCTTTGGCAACTCTAAAAGAAATTACAACCAGTAATTTAATCCCGCAAACGCTTGAAAAAGAAGCGCTTATTAGACAACATCTTCAACACCCATTGATCAAAGAGATTAGAGGCAAAGGGTTGATGTTAGCATTAATGCTAGAAACTCCTGAAATAGCGAACAAAATAGTCTTAGAGGCTAAAGAAAATCAATTGATCTTATTTTGGCTACTTTACGAGCCAAAAGCCGTTCGAATTTCACCGCCGCTTACAATCTCTAAAGAAGAGCTTAGAAAAGGTTGTACTATCATTATAAATATTTTAGAGTCCATTTAAAATAATGTTAATTAGTTTGTTGAAAACATTAGAACACAATAAGTGTTTGGAGTGCTTATACTGTTAAATTTAATATTGTAAAAAAACTAGTTATGGAGTTCGATCAATCTGACGAAAATCAAGAAGTTACTCTCTCAAAGTTTGAGTCAATGTTAAAAACCAACAGCGTTTTTTTCTTTGATTCGAATGAGTTTGAAAACATCATTCATCACTACCTAGAAAGTGGCAAAATTGCACTTGCAAAAAAAGCTATAAAATTGGGATTAAGTCAGCACCCAAGTTCTTTAAATCTAAAATTGTTTCAGGTTGAAATCTTTATTTTTGAGAACAAATTAAATGAAGCGGATAGGCTCTTAACACCACTATTTGAAATAGAACCTAATAATGAAGAGCTTTACATACAAAAAGCAAATATTTATTCAAAAAAAGATCAGCATGAAAAAGCTATAGAAATTTTTAAAAGTGCTATCGAAATTTCTGATGATTGTGCGGATCTCTATTCACTAATAGGCATGGAATATTTGTTTTTAGATCAATTCCAAGATGCTAAATTGAATTTCATAAAATGTATAGAGCTTGATGTGGAAGATTATTCAGCACTTTATAATATTATTTATTGTTTTGATTTTTTAGACGACACCCAGGGAGCTATAGAATACCTAAATAGTTACCTTGACAAAAACCCCTATTGTGAAGTTGCTTGGCATCAACTTGGAAAGCAGTATACAGAAACAAAAGAACTATTAAAAGCCGTCACTGCCTTTGATTTTGCTATTATTTCTGATGATACTTTTATTGGTGCTTACCTAGAAAAAGCAAAAGTCTTAGAAAAACTAAATCGTTTTAAAGAAGCCATTGAAAACTATAAAATAACCATAGCGATTGAAGAATCCAACCCGTTTGCATTAATTAAAATAGGCTATTGTTTTGAGCGACTTGGCAATCCAGATTTAGCACTTAAGCACTACTACCAGGCAGTTGAAGAAGATCCAGCTTTAGATAAGGGGTGGATGCGAATTACTAAGTTTTTTAACTCTAAAAAAGATTATCAAAAATCCTTATTCTACATTAATAAAGCCATTGATATTGACCCTGAAAATGGCGCTTACTGGAGATTATATTCAACTATCAATGAAAGGCTAAATAAACTAGAAGAAGCAGAACGTGGCTACAAAAAAACACTAGAACTTGGTGATAGCGAATTAGACACATGGCTTTCAAGAGGAGATATTTTAATTAAACTGGGCGAAGATGAAGCTGCAAAATTTAATTTTGTTCAAGCATTGGAGTACCACCCAAAAAGTGAGGAATTAGAATTTCGTCTTTCTGGTATTTGTTTAAAACTAAATAATATGGAAGCTGGGTACGCCCATTTACTTACTGCTTTACATATAAACGCAGAGCATGTATTTATTTTAGAAGAATTATTTCCAGAAATTTATAGTCGAAAAGCAGTACTTCAATTAATTGAAAATTTCAAAAATACTTCCAAGTAAAAATCCATATATTTACTGTAAATACGAGAGTATTTAGACTTTAAATAAAAAAAACAGACTTACGACCCAAGGCATGAAAAGATCCCTTATTGATTATGTAGTAATTTCTTTGAAAGGAATGGCAATGGGTGCTGCCGATGTAGTTCCTGGAGTTTCTGGAGGCACAATTGCATTTATATCTGGTATATATGAAGAACTTATTGAGTCCTTAAACAACATTAATTTTTCTGTTTTCAGAGGACTCAGATCCAAAGGAATCAAGCATACCTGGGAGGAGTTGAATGGTTCCTTTTTACTAGCGCTTATGATTGGAGTATTTATAAGTGTTTTCTCTCTTGCAAAAGGTGTTGAGTGGCTTCTTGAACAGCATTCTATACTTTTATGGGCTTTCTTTTTTGGCTTGGTTGCTGCTAGTATTATATACATAGGTAAACAAATTAAAACAACTTTATGGAACCTAGAAGGGGTCAAAGTTTTTTTAGCTATTATTATCGGAGGTAGTATTGCTTATATTATCACAACCCTAAACCCCGTGTCGTCATCAAACTCCAACTTGTTTCTGTTTTTTGCTGGGGCATTAGCTATATGCGCCATGATCTTACCAGGAATTTCAGGAGCTTTTATTTTAGTAATTATTGGAGCATACGGTCCAGTACTAGAAGCCATTTCAAATAGAGATCTTAAAACAATATTAATTATTGGAGCTGGCGCCATAGTCGGACTTCTTTCTTTTTCAAAACTTTTAAAATGGTTATTTAAATACTATAACCAGTTAACATTAGCGGTTCTTACTGGGTTTATGATTGGATCTTTAAATAAGATATGGCCATGGAAAGTAGTCCTAACTTACAGAACAAACTCTAAAGGGATAGAAGTTCCTTTAAACGAAAAAAGTGTTTCCCCATTTAATTTTGATGGAGATCCACAATTTTTACAGGCAGTTGGGTTAATGTTATTTGGTTTTTTAATCATTCTTTTTTTAGAAAAAATTAGTAACAAAACAAATACAGTTGATAGATAGCTACAATAAATCAAAACCATTTTCATTGATTCTAAAAGGAATCATTATGGGGGCTGCTAACAAGGTGCCAGGAGTCTCTGGTGGAATAGTAGCTTTTGTAATGGGATTTTATGAAACGTTTATATATTCATTACAGAAATTTAATTCAAAATCTGCTGCCTTATTTTTCCGGGGACACTTCAAAAGTTTCTATCAGTATATAAATGGACGCTTTTTATCATTACTTTTTATTGGGATGGTTATCAGTTACTTTAGCATCTCTAAATTACTTGATTTCCTAATAGTACACTATGAGCTCTATATATGGAGTCTGTTTTTTGGAATGATCATTGGGTCCGTTATTTATATTTACAAGGATTTTAAATCTTGGAATTTAAATACCCTACTAATGGCCATAATTGGAATTGTAATAGGAGTTAGTATCAGTTTTTTAGATCCTGCCACTCAAAACGACAATCTTTGGTTTGTTTTTTTCTGTGGAATTGTAAGCGTAACTGGGATGGCATTACCTGGTTTTTCTGGTTCCTTCATACTTATTCTTCTTGGAAATTATGTACTGTTATTAGTAGACTCTGTAAACACACTTTTTGATACTTTTGTATTCATATTCAATGGAGATTTTAGTTTTATTTCAGATGCTCAGCATATGAGACTGTTAAAAGTGCTTTTGGTGTTTACTCTTGGCTCAATCATTGGGTTGATCACTTTATCGCATGTATTGACCTATGTACTAAAACGTTACAAAAACAAAACTTTAGCTCTGATTATGGGTTTTATAACTGGCTCTTTAGGCGTAGTTTGGCCATGGAAAAATACGGTTTACAAACAGGACAAATTCGGGGACATACTCCTAGATGCTAATGATATGGCAATAACAGAAAACTATGAACGTTATTTTCCAGACTTTAACATTCAAACTATTTACCTCATACTTATTATTATTCTTGGTATCAGTATTGTATTGGGATTAGACTGGTACGGGAAAAAGCGAAAACAACTCTTATGAAAACTTTTGGACTGTTAGGTAAAAACATTGATTACTCTTTTTCGAGAGGCTATTTTAATGATAAGTTTGAGGCCAATAAATTGGATTGTACTTACAAAAACTTTGATCTTGAAAGTATTGAATCCTTTAAAGAAATAAAAGAAAATAGTATCGCATTTTCTGGCTTCAATGTGACCATTCCATATAAAGAAGATATACTTCCTTACTTAGATTCTGTTGATTCAGAAGCAAAAGAAATAGGGGCTGTAAACACAATTAAAATAAAAAATAAAAAATTAATAGGTTACAATACCGATCATTACGGGTTTATAAACAGTCTATTGCCCCATTTAAAACCACATCACCAAAAGGCCCTGATACTGGGAACTGGAGGGGCTTCAAAAGCAGTTGCTTTTGCTTTAAATAAAATGGGTATAGACTATGAATATGTATCTAGAAGCAAATCTGAAAAAATTAAACACACCTACGATTCCATAAAACCAAGTGATATTGAAGCTTGTAAGTTGATTATAAACTGCACTCCTTTGGGAACATTTCCAGAAATCGAAACCTGCCCAGAAATACCCTATGATAGTGTCAGTGATCAGCATTTACTGTTTGATTTAATATATAATCCAGCTGAGACCCAATTTCTAAAAAACGGTGTTTTAAATGGAGCTAAAATCATAAACGGATTAGAAATGTTGAAAATACAGGCTGAAAAATCTTGGGAAATATGGAATTCTTAATAAAAAATCTTTATTTATAATAATTAGATAATTTGCAGTTTAAATGGATAATGTTATATTTATATAATAGTATTTAACACACTAAAACATTGAAAAAAATGTCACAGCACGATAACCTGCAAGATGCAGATGGAGAAAACTTAAACGCCACTCCCCCAAATACAGAAAGTACTGAAAATACTGATGCTTCCACCGAGCCTGTAAAACAGCCTATTTTAGCTGGAGATAGTTCTGAAGAATCAGACGAAAAAACTGAAAAAGAAGAAACCAAGGTTGCCCTTCCAGAAACTGAAATTAGTTCAGAATCAAAAGAAGGAAATTCAGAAAAAAGCACTGAAAATGAAAACTCTGAAGATGAAAACTCTGAAGATGAAAGCTCTGAAGATGAAAGCTCTGAAGATGAAAGTACTGAAGATGAAAAAGTTGAGGATGAGAGTGCTAAAAATAATTCCATTACAAAGGCTGCAGCCACAAACTCAGAAGAAACTTTGGAGAACTTATCATTAGAAGAACTTGTCGATAAGTTTGACTCTCTTTTAGATAATGAAAACACTCAAAACGTTCGGAACAGTATTAATAAAATAAAAACTAATTTTAACGCTAAGTTTGCGCTGTTAATAGCAGAGAAAAAAGAAGCTTTTTTAGCTGATGGAGGAAATGTAATTGACTTTAACTTTACTAGTCCTTTAAAGAAAAGGTTTAACGACTTATCAAAAGACTTTAGAGAAAAACAACAATCATTTCAAAAAAGCAGAACTCAAACATTAAATCAAAACCTCGAAATTCGTATTCAAATAATTGAAGAAATTAAAGGTTTAATTAATGTAGAAGGCGATATCAACTCCTCATATAATACTTTTAAAAGACTTCAAGAACGTTGGAGAAATACAGGACAAATACCTTCCTCTGAAAACAACAACACTTGGAATAACTACAGGCATCATGTAGAAATATTTTATGGATTCCTACATCTAAATAGAGATTTAAGAGATTTAGATTACAAGCATAATTTAGAACAGAAACAAAAAATTATCCAGAGCACCGAAGAGTTAGCAAATGAAACTGACTTAAATAGAGCCTTCAGAGAGCTTCAAGCACTTCACAAAATCTGGAAAGAGGAACTAGGTCCGGTTGCTAAAGAATTTAAAGATGAACTATGGGATAAATTTAGTGCTGCTACAAAAATAATTAATGATAAGCGTCAAGTTTACTATGGTCAGCTTGAGGAAAAATTTGATGAAAATCTAGTAATAAAAAATACGATCATAGATCAAATCAAAGCCATCTCAGAAAAAACTACGCTAGTACATAAAGAATGGCAGGCAAACATAAAGGAAATTGAGACTCTTAGAGATGCTTTTTTCAAAGCAGGTAAAGTCCCTACAAAACACAACGAAAAAACATGGACAAGCTTTAAAGATGCCGTAAGAACTTTTAATAAAAACAAAAACACTTACTACAAAACCTTAAAGAAAGACCAGTCAGAAAACTACCGAAATAAATTAGAGTTAGTTGAAATTGCTGAGCAAAATAAAGATAGTTTGGATTTAGAAACTACGTTATCTTTAATGAAAGATATTCAAAATCGCTGGAAGTCAATTGGACATATTCCAAGGAAAGACAGTGATAAGTTATGGAAACGATTTAGAGGCGCTTGTAATATGTTTTTTGACCGTTATCACGAACAAAAAGACAATGGATCAGAAGAAGAAGTTAAAGCTTTTGAAGAAAAAAGCAAGTTACTTGAGTCTTTAAATTCTTTTGTAATAAGTGATGACAAAGAGGCTAACTTAGAAAGTTTAAATACGTTTTCTAATGATTGGAAAAAAATTGGATCTCTAGTTCAGAGTAAACGATTTTTAGATGGTAAATTTTATAAATCTCTAGATGGTTTATATTCAAAAATTGGATTAAGCAAAGAAGCCTTAGATCAATTGAAGTATAGTCTTAAGCTTGAAAGCATATCTAAGGATCCGCGCTTGTTTAGCAACGAAGTTATTTTTATTAGAAAAAAGATGGACGAGATTAAAAGTGAAATAATCCAACTTGAAAATAACTTGCAGTTTTTCTCGAATGTTGATGACAACAACCCTCTAGTAAAAGAGGTACATAAAAACATTAATAAGCACAAAGATGATTTAAAAGTGTGGGATACTAAGTATTCTAAAATTAAAAAACTAATAAATTAATTAGTTATAAATTTTTAGCTTCTTCCCAATAAACATCCATTTCGGCTAAGGTCATATCAGAAAGCGATTTTTGAAGCCCCTTAGCCTTTTTTTCTAGATATTTAAATCGCTTAACAAACTTCTTATTGGTTCGTTCCAATGCATTGTCTGGATTAATATTTAGAAACCGTGCATAGTTTATTAAAGAAAATAAAACATCCCCAAATTCATCTTCAATAGCGTCTTGATTATTATTTTTAATTTCCTCTTTTAACTCCCCTATCTCCTCCTCTACTTTATCCCAAACTTGATCTGAATGTTCCCAGTCAAAACCTACACCAGCTACTTTTTCTTGGATACGGCTCGCTTTTACCAAAGCGGGTAAGCTTTTAGGCACCCCTTCAAGAACACTTTTCTTTCCTTCTTTGAGTTTTAAATTTTCCCAGTTTTGCTTAACTTCAGTTTCGTCTTTGACCTCCACATCACTGTAAATATGAGGGTGTCTGTGAATCAATTTCTCACAGATTCCGTTAATCACATCCGAAATATCAAAATCATTTGTTTCACTTCCAATTTTAGCATAAAAAACAATATGAAGTAAAAGATCTCCTAATTCGCCTTTAACTTCATTTAAATCAGCATCCAAAATAGCATCTCCTAATTCATAGGTTTCTTCAATAGTTAATGGACGAAGTGTTTCCATTGTTTGTTTTTGATCCCATGGACACTGTTCACGAAGTTCATCCATGATTGTTAATAGACGGTCAAATGCTTGTAATTTAGTTGCTCTTGTGCTCATTGGTAGTGTTTATATTAATTTCTGACAAACGTACTTTACATGCCTTAAACTCTGAAAGGATTGAATTTACAATTTCAGAGACTGGTGCGATCGCTTCAATCAATCCTGAGATTTGACCAATTTCTAACTCCCCTTCTTCTAAGTCACCTTCAAACATACCGCGTTTAGCACGGGCTTTTCCTAAAAGCGATTTTAAGTCTTTTTCAGAAGGCGATGTTTGATACAGCGACTCTATATCATGATAAAATTTATTCTTTAATAAACGAACAGGTGCTAATTCTTTAAGAGTTAACCTTGTATCTCCTTCTTTCGCTAAAAGCACTGCTTTTTTAAAAGCTATATGTGCAGAAGATTCCACACTCGCTACAAAACGACTGCCTATTTGAACCCCTTCAGCCCCTAAAGCCATCGCTGCCATCATCCCATTTCCAGTTGCTATTCCACCAGCAGCAATTAAAGGAATTGAAAGCTTTCTATTAATCATTGGAATTAATGTAAGCGTTGTGGTTTCATCACGTCCATTATGACCTCCTGCTTCAAAACCCTCAGCTACAATGGCGTCTACACCAGCTTTTTCAGCCTTTAAAGCAAACTTTAAACTACTCACAACGTGTACAACTGTAATACCTCGGGCTTTTAGCCAAGGGGTCCAAATAGTAGGGTTACCAGCAGATGTAAAAACAATCTTTACGCCTTCATCAACAATAATTTGCATAATTTCCTCAATGTTTGGATATAACATAGGAACATTAACACCAAAAGGCTTATTGGTGGCTAACTTACATTTTTGAATATGGGTTCTTAACACATCTGGGTACATTGACCCGGCTCCAATTAAACCTAAAATACCTGCATTACTAGATGCAGAAGCTAATTTCCATCCGCTATTCCAAACCATTCCAGCTTGAATAATGGGGTATTGAATTCCAAAAAGTTCTGTAATTCTATTTTGCATTTATTCTTTTAAGACTTTAAAAATAATCGATTTTTGGTTTTCTATGTGTATTTTTAATAAATAAAGTCCCTTTGATAGCGCCTCTATATTTACAGGCTTCATACTTTCAAGCTGACTTTTATATACTAGCTGTCCTAAAATAGTATGAATCGAAAGGGATGCGTTAGTGATTGAATTTGGGTATTTAATAATAATAGTTGACTTGGCCGGATTAGGGAAAATTTGAAAATCTAATTGTTTATACAATTGATCTTTGACCCCTAACGTTAGAGCGGCTTGAAAATCAGGAATACCATAGCCTATAAAAAAATCTGGATTCGAATATTGAGAGGCTGACTCTCGAACATAGGCCACAATTTCTGCATTTGTAGCATCTGGTAACGCCTGAACTAAAGAAGCAACAGCCCCCGCTAAAATAGGCGAACTGAATGAGGTGCCATTGGATTGCGAAATTTGATTACTACTATTGATCACATAACTGCCCAAACCCCGTGCTGCTACATCTGGCTTTTGAGTGAGTTGAAATGCACTACCTTGAGAACTAAATGACACATAGTTCTCATCTTCGTCTACAGCTGCGACTGTTAAAACTCCAGCGGCATCTGCAGGAGTTGCAATTCCAGAAGCCCCTGAATTGCCTGCAGAATTTATTAAAATCAAGCCTTTTTCAAAAGCGATATTCGCTCCTTTAGAGCTATAGGTCGTCGTACCGTTTAACTGTGTACTTGTATAACTATAATTCGAATTATCATAAGCTTTATACCCCAAAGAGGTGTTAATTACATGTACACCTAAACTATCGGCACGCTCGACCGCTTCTAACCAGTAACTTTCTTCTACAGGATTTTCGGAAGCCACATCCTCGGTTCTAAAAAGGTAATAAGTCGCATCGGGTGCCGTTCCCACATATTGATCCTGTACAAAACCAGCCATCGTACTCAATACCTGTGTGCCGTGTTGACTTGATGTTGAAGTATAAACTGCATCCGTCCGATCTACAAAATCATAGCCACCCATCAAATTTCCTGCGGCACGCAAACGTTCAAAGGCAGACATGGTATTTACATTGGGAAACCCTGCATCTATAACCGCTACCACCACACCATCTCCAGTATAATTCGCTAAATGCAATTCATCTAGATTAAGCATTTCTACTTGGTTTTGAGTCGTACCATAGGTGAAATTTATAAGACTGGATTCTACCTGAAATTTATCTTGAACCGCTTCCATGCGTGCATTTAAACTTGAGTCTGCAAAAATGATCTCCTCTACAAAGTTGTACGTCAATAAACTATTGATATCCATTTCTGTACCTCTTACATGCAAAGCATTAAACCATTTAGACTTGGCTTTATAAGTAATTCCGGTAGAGGCTTTTATTTGTGCTATATAAGCTTCATGAACAGGAACATCTCTTTCATCTATAACAATAGAATGATTTGTTTTTCTGTCAATGGATGCCTGAGATAAAATGCTTATGGGATTTGATATCAGTGCTGTTGCATTTGGTTTGTCTGTAAAATAAATCCAAGCGTCTTGCTGAGCAATTACTGTTAATTGATACAAGAAAAACGCGACTAAAAAAAAGTATGTTTTCATAAGATGGGGAGTTAATACAGCAATCTAAGAAATTACTCCCGAACCAACTAATTCATCCCCTAAATACCAGGCAACAAATTGACCTTCGGTAATAGCAGATTGAGGCGAATCAAAAGCAACATACAAACCATCTAAAGTAGCATATAAAAAAGCTGACTCTAAGTGTTGACGATACCGTATACGTGACATAACTTTTAAAGATTCACCAACTCTAATAGCTAGATCTGGTCGGACCCAATGTACTTCTGAAGGTAGAACTAAAAGTACCGATTTATAAAGTCCAGGATGGTTTTTCCCTTGCCCTGTATAAATTATATTGTCTTTGACATCGGTATCAATTACAAAAAGAGGATTTACTGTACCACCAACAGCCAAGCCTTTGCGCTGACCTTTTGTAAAATAATGAGCCCCTTGATGCGTACCAACGACCTTACCGTCAGTAATAGAATAATTAGTTTTCTTTGACCTAAATACTAATTCATCATATATCGAATCAAACGCTGGTTGTTTAACTTTATAAGATTCATGGGTTTGAGGGATTTCTATAATTTGACCCTTTTTAGGCTGTAATTGTTGTTGTAAAAAATCTGGCAAACGGACTTTACCAATAAAACATAATCCTTGAGAATCTTTTTTATCAGCGGTTACTAAATTTAATTTTGCAGCGATTGCTCGCACTTCAGGCTTGGTTAATTCACCTATTGGAAATAAGGTTTTAGAGAGTTGTGCTTGAGACAACTGACATAAAAAATAGGATTGATCTTTATTAGAATCTGCTCCAGAAAGGAGTTTATAAATTTCAGGATTTGAAGATCCTTCAACGGTCCGTTTTCTACAATAATGCCCCGTGGCTACATAATCTGCTCCGAGAGATAATGCTATTTTTAAAAAAACATCAAACTTAATTTCGCGATTACAAAGAATATCGGGATTTGGAGTCCGTCCATTTTTATATTCATTGAACATATAATCGACAATCTTGTCTTTATACTCAACACTTAAGTCAACTGTTTGAAATGGAATATTTAATTTTTCAGCCACTAACATGGCGTCGTTACTATCATCTAGCCAAGGACAATCATCTGAAATGGTGACAGAATCGTCATGCCAATTTTTCATAAATAAGCCGATCACATTATAGCCTTGTTCTTTTAGCAAATAGGCAGCAACACTAGAATCTACGCCTCCTGAGAGTCCCACAACGACTGTTTTCATGTTTGTATTTTAATTGTTTTAACATGCTCAATGCATACTGCAAATTTACAATTAATTATAATGCAGTACTAGGCTTCCTATGGATGAATGTAGTTCTTGATTTTAGGTCTTGATTTTAGGTCTTGTTTATATTATAATTCTTAATAGTTAATAATATGTTTGGTTGTACGAGGGTTCTTTTCAACTGATATTCAATTTTAAATTTAATTCAGGTAGGCTCTCACTAAAACAGATTGTATACACGATTTATAAGTAATTATAAAGACCCTCTGCTCTAAAAAGTATTGACTAAAAGAGTGGTCACTCTGAAGTCTCAACTACTGTTTCAAAAAGCGCTAGTTGTTTTTTTATAGTGCGTTCTACATCTAAAATAAAAAGTGTGGGGGCAAAAATCAATTTATAAGCATCAACTATTTTTTGTATTTGCTCGGCATCTTCTACAATATAATGTGCCCAGTTGGGAAAAAGTGCTTTAAAATTTTGTAAACCTTCATTTGTACCGCCTAATAACACAGCAACTACAGCGGTGTTTTGTTGTGTGGCTACATCTGAGTTTAATTGCTGTAAAATTTCTAGAGAGATGGGAGTATTACCCCCTACAAAAACAAGTACTGTCTCTTTAGTTATAGCATTAAATATATTTTGTCCTTTAGTATCTATAATAGCCGCTGCTTTTTGCCCTATTAGCAGCTGTTGTGCTTGTCTAAAAGCATAAGACAAACTATCATTAGGAGATAACAGTTCTGCAGAGTTTACATAAGAGTCTATATGGCTTAAAACATACGGATATTGCTTATTAGCAAAATAGTGTATCATTAAGTTATAGTATTTTGTTTGGTAAGTATCGTCTTTTAAATATGAAATTAGATCGGTTAGTTTAGCCATTATATCTAACAATTTTTCTTTTTCTGAGCCTTTCCCATCATCAATAATAGTCCCAAAAACTTGATCTATCTTATCTAAAAAATAAGGTTTTTTATAATAGGTACTATCATTTTGGGGTACTCTACCCCAGAGAGTTTTATGAAAATAGTCTTCACGTTCATTGGTAGACCAGTTTGGATCGTGCAGTATCAATTTATTTTGCTGCAATAACTCTTTACTATATTTTGGAGCTTTACTTATAGCAGCATCTCTAAATTTATTGAATGCATTTATTTTTTCTTTTAGTGCTTTTCGGTTACTCTTATAAATGCGCTCTTCTTTTAATGGATAATTTTGTTCAAAATAATAAAGCAAACGTATCGGTTCTAATCGTTTTTGCTGTTGGTGCCAATACTTCGTTAGGTACGTATGTTCACTTCCGGTTGTACTACTAAATGTCCATTGGTTGTCTTTGTTTTCTATTGTAGCTATGTACGTTTTCACCTGAGGCTGGTGAATTAAATAGAGGTTTGTTTTTTCTTGCATACCAAAACCTAATTTATATACACCATAGGCTAAACTATCTGGTAATTGCATGCTAAAAGCACCCTCTGTTACTTTTGCTTTTGCTAAAACTCCCACTTGACCAGCATTTCCGTATACCACTACAGAAGCTGCAGCTCTATCTTTGGGTATAAATGTTCCTGAAAAAGTAATTGGTGGCTTTGTTTCTTGTGCCATGCTTGTAAATGATAGACTTACTACAAAAAGGTAAAAAAAATGTTTTATCATAGTGGTTTTGCTTAAAAATATAATTATGGTTTTAGAACTTAATACTGTCTTGTTTTTCTGATAGTGATACTTCGTTTCACATCTATTAATTTATTTTATTCTTCTTTACTTAAATTAACAAAAACACCGCAACTCGGTGCGGTGTTTTTTTTTAATCTTAAGGAGTTAATGTATTGATTCTTAAGGCATCAACCTATTACCAACTTTTTTGAGTACTACTGATTATTTGAATATACGTACGGTATGGGTGCGCATACTCCAACGGGTTACCGCAGCCGGGCGTACCGAAGTAATAACTATTAACCCCTTGTCCTATCCTCGCATGACACCCATTTATATTACCACTCGTTACATCCCATCCAAGTGCTGCTGTGTTGGCACCACTGTTTGTACTCGGACGTTTTTGTGCAAAATAACGAAAGTCACTTTCATTGGTCCAAGTTATTGAGTCACTAGACCCTGTAATACATATACTTGGGCTCGATGAGCTAAACGCTGCTGAAACAATAACCCTAAATGCGCCAGTTTCTGCTGAATAGTTTACCATTTTAACGCCAGCAACGTAAGAGTTCGCAGGTAGTGTTTCGTAAACACCATTTAAATTACTACTAAGAATCTGGTTTGATCCAAATGCTATTGCTGCAGGATTACCCTGAGTACCTTTATACTCAGCACCTGGTACAATACTAATCATATTTACATATTCTGCCTGTGTTATTTCTATTAAATCATCAACGGCAGCAGCATCATACGCTGCACCAGTTGTAGATAAAGATCCACGGATAGCATCTCCTCCTTCATCTAAACCAATAGTGTTTGGTTTTTCACTACCATTTACTACTAGTGGTAAGTTTACAAAATCGAAGTTTATGGTATTGATATCTGCTACTCTAAGAGCATCAAATGTTGCTAGTATACCATCTTTTTTAATAATTAAAGTCACTACTAAATCACCAGATGCACTATAAGTACCTGCCTCGTAGCTATAACCAAACGTCCAATTAGATGCTCCATCTTCTGCATATTGTGCATCTATAGCTACATCTGGGCTTATATATTCGGCGTAAGCACCAACACCACCTGTGTAAGGTACATTTATTGTTGTATCAATTGCTAATATCCCTTGGCTATCTAATGGTAAGGTTGTATCATTTACAGAAAATACATATTGGTTGTTTGTGGGATTGGTATACGTTGCATCACCAATACCTACAGTTTTAGTTTTAACACAAGATAAGTTTATCTTTGTCCACTCTGCTTCTAAATCTCCTGTAACAGGTGTGCCTGTTAAGTTATACGTTACTAACTCACTCTCACCTGCGCTTAAAGATACAGATGATGGAGACACAGAGCTTACAGTTACTGCTGAACCTGAACCTAAAGCGGTACCACTTAATACCAAATCAGTAATATCTAATGAGATGTCAGTTGTAGAAAAAGTGTTATTTGTAATTGTTACTGTAAAAATATTATCAGCTGTTAAGTCCACACTACCAACGTAGGCACCTTCAAAACCGTTTTGATCGCAATTCGCTACTACTTCTGAAGCAACAGAGCCACCACTACTTAAACAATCTGTCCAAGCTCCGTTTTCATAAAACTTAATACAAGTTGTAGAGGTATCGTAAACCATCATCCCGTTTACTGGTGCTGTCACTGCTGCTGTATTAGCCACACGAGACACGATAAGTCCACTGTCTGTGGATACTACATCTAGTACAGCCTCAGGATCTGCAGTGCCTATTCCAACATTACCTTCTGTAAATACAGCATCATCGGAATTGGTGCCATCGACAAATTTTGAACTTAACTCGTTCCATTGAAATCCATCAAAAATCCATATGGATTTTGTGTCAATGTCATAAACTTGTAGACCAAATGCATCCGCAGAAGTATTAATACCGGTTCGGTCAGAAGATGACATACGAGGCAATAAAAAGCCTTTATCAGAACTTGTGATATCTAGGGCCGAAGATTCTAGTGGGGTTTCAGTCCCAATACCAACCTGTGCAAAAGTGATAGTACTTGCGAAAAGCAATGCTATTATTAATAATCTTTGTTTTATATTTTTCATAATAAGTAATTTGTTCACCCTAGTTAAAGGGATTTGTTTGAAATTTTGGTTTAAATAATTGTAATCAGTTAAATTGGCGAATGTTAAAGGGGCGTATTATGAGTAAGCTAACTTTGGTGGTGGGGTCGTAACTTTTATACTCACCATATAATCAGAAATGTATTGTAGGGGTCGTTTAATAAAAGGAAGTTTCACAATAATAAACGTCTGTGCATTATGTGAGTTCTTTGGGAAAACATAAAAAACAGAGGTGGCAATAGCATTAATCAAAAGTCGTTCTTTGACGTTTTTCATAAACATAAGCGTGCCATTTGAAGTCTCAATAACTTCCGAGTATCCTTTTAAAACAAGTGCAGAGGGACGGCTGAGTGTTAGGTTATGAGAAAGATAAAGTTTTCCGTTTTCTATTACTAGTTTATTATTAATACTAAGAACTGTATTTAAATATAGAAGAGAAGCGTATTTAATAGTTAGGTTGGGCAACTCTAAGGAACCTTTGGAGCTTTCCAAATGCTGAACCGATGAACCAAGTAAATTAAACACACCTGTGCCTTTTATGTGAGTGTTAATTATATTTATTGATTCATTTGAACTAAGCTGTGTTTCTAACCCTATAAGAGTGAAAACGGTATCTGAAGGAATATATAATTGCGAATAGCTATATAAACTACTTAAAATTAAGACAATACTAATTGTATAACGCATGTAAAAAAGTTAGCTAGATGTAAAGAACGTACTAAGAGTAACTAAACAAAAGCGCTATGTAAGGAACGGCTATATAAAGTAATGAGTTGATTAGTTAATGTAACTAAAGGGAAGAAATCATTAAAGTAATAAAAAAACCAATAAATAATGTGTTAGATTATTTATTGGTTTATGAAATATTTAGCAACTTCGGATAAAACAAAAACAGCTTAAAATATGCTTAACAACATATAAAATGTGTAGCAAACATAATTTATTTCTTGCGTTTTAGCTGGGCCTGTTTTTGTGCTTCAGCTTGTTCCATTATATCCGCCATTTTCTCTTCTCCACACTCTTTTTGATTGACTCTTGGCACTTGAATCTTGGCACTAATTTTTTAATACTTCTTTTCAGTAGCAATGCACTTCGACTGCGCTCAGTGTGACACGCATTGTAAATAAGTTTTATGAGATTAATCTAAAAGCCGATAAACTCAAAAATTGCTAGTTGTTTTTTTATAGTGCGTTCTACTTCTAAAATAAATAGTGTGGGGGCAAAATCAATTTATAAGCATCAACTATTTTATGTATTTGCTCGGTATCCTCTATAATATAATGTGACCAGTTGCGAAAAAGTGCTTAAAATTTTGTAAACTTTCATTCGTACCGCCTAATAACACAGCAACTACATCGGTGTTTTGTTGTGTGGCTACTTCGTTTCAAATCTATTAATTTATTTTATTCTTCTTTACTTAAATTAACAAAAACACCGCAACTCGGTGCGGTGTTTTTATTTAATCTTAAGGAGTTAATGTATTGATGCTTAAGGCATCAACCTATTACCAACTTTTTTGAGTAGAAATTGTATACTGAATTGCTGGGTTCCAATTAACATTATTTATCGTAAAATTTGAAGTAATACCACAGCCCTCATCGTAAGTATAACCACCATTATACCCAGTTGGCCTTGATGTAGAGATCGAATTCATCCCTAATCTCTCACCGCTGTCATTGGTGAAACGTGGACCAATACCAAGATTAGAGCCAGTGTTTGTAGATGGACGTTTAACGGCAAACCATCTTATCTGACCAATAATGTACGGTAACACCTCAGACGGATTTGTTATACAGACTGAAATATCAGTTTTAAGATTATTACTAGTCACACCTATAGCTACTGTACCACTACCAGTCTCGTAAGCTGGAGCAATCTTTACACCAGCTATATATGAGTAAGGAGGAATTGGGTCGGTATCTTCTGAATCATTATCAGCATTAACATGGAATGATGATACCCCAAGACCATTTACTAAAGAACTCCAGTTAGCTATTACGTTACCTCCTAAAGCAGCATCTGGTACGGTAGTCAACATTTGATTATACTCCGCTTCTGTAATTTCTACTAAATCGTCTACATTTGCAGCATCATAAGCTGCACCACTTCCATTCCCAGCTATGGCTATGGCACCACGTATAGCATCGCCCCCTTCGTCTAAACCAATAGTGTTTGGTTTTTCACTACCATTTACTACTAGTGGTAAGTTTACAAAATCGAAGTTTATGGTAAAGATATCCGATACTCTAAGAGCATCAAATGTTGCTAGTATACCATCTTTTTTAATAATTAAAGTCACTACTAAATCACCAGATGCACTATAAGTACCTGCCTCGTAGCTATAACCAAACGTCCAATTAGATGCTCCATCTTCTGCATATTGTGCATCTATAGCTACATCTGGGCTTATATATTCGGCGTAAGCACCAACACCACCTGTGTAAGGTACATTTATTGTTGTATCAATTGCTAATATCCCTTGGCTATCTAATGGTAAGGTTGTATCATTTACAGAAAATACATATTGGTTGTTTGTGGGATTGGTATACGTTGCATCACCAATACCTACAGTTTTAGTTTTAACACAAGATAAGTTTATCTTTGTCCACTCTGCTTCTAAATCTCCTGTAACAGGTGTGCCTGTTAAGTTATACGTTACTAACTCACTCTCACCTGCGCTTAAAGATACAGATGATGGAGACACAGAGCTTACAGTTACTGCTGAACCTGAACCTAAAGCGGTACCACTTAATACCAAATCAGTAATATCTAATGAGATGTCAGTTGTAGAAAAAGTGTTATTTGTAATTGTTACTGTAAAAATATTATCAGCTGTTAAGTCCACACTACCAACGTAGGCACCTTCAAAACCGTTTTGATCGCAATTCGCTACTACTTCTGAAGCAACAGAGCCACCACTACTTAAACAATCTGTCCAAGCTCCGTTTTCATAAAACTTAATACAAGTTGTAGAGGTATCGTAAACCATCATCCCGTTTACTGGTGCTGTCACTGCTGCTGTATTAGCCACACGAGACACGATAAGTCCACTGTCTGTGGATACTACATCTAGTACAGCCTCAGGATCTGCAGTGCCTATTCCAACATTACCTTCTGTAAATACAGCATCATCGGAATTGGTGCCATCGACAAATTTTGAACTTAACTCGTTCCATTGAAATCCATCAAAAATCCATATGGATTTTGTGTCAATGTCATAAACTTGTAGACCAAATGCATCCGCAGAAGTATTAATACCGGTTCGGTCAGAAGATGACATACGAGGCAATAAAAAGCCTTTATCAGAACTTGTGATATCTAGGGCCGAAGATTCTAGTGGGGTTTCAGTCCCAATACCAACCTGTGCAAAAGTGATAGTACTTGCGAAAAGCAATGCTATTATTAATAATCTTTGTTTTATATTTTTCATAATAAGTAATTTGTTCACCCTAGTTAAAGGGATTTGTTTGAAATTTTGGTTTAAATAATTGTAATCAGTTAAATTGGCGAATGTTAAAGGGGCGTATTATGAGTAAGCTAACTTTGGTGGTGGGGTCGTAACTTTTATACTCACCATATAATCAGAAATGTATTGTAGGGGTCGTTTAATAAAAGGAAGTTTCACAATAATAAACGTCTGTGCATTATGTGAGTTCTTTGGGAAAACATAAAAAACAGAGGTGGCAATAGCATTAATCAAAAGTCGTTCTTTGACGTTTTTCATAAACATAAGCGTGCCATTTGAAGTCTCAATAACTTCCGAGTATCCTTTTAAAACAAGTGCAGAGGGACGGCTGAGTGTTAGGTTATGAGAAAGATAAAGTTTTCCGTTTTCTATTACTAGTTTATTATTAATACTAAGAACTGTATTTAAATATAGAAGAGAAGCGTATTTAATAGTTAGGTTGGGCAACTCTAAGGAACCTTTGGAGCTTTCCAAATGCTGAACCGATGAACCAAGTAAATTAAACACACCTGTGCCTTTTATGTGAGTGTTAATTATATTTATTGATTCATTTGAACTAAGCTGTGTTTCTAACCCTATAAGAGTGAAAACGGTATCTGAAGGAATATATAATTGCGAATAGCTATATAAACTACTTAAAATTAAGACAATACTAATTGTATAACGCATGTAAAAAAGTTAGCTAGATGTAAAGAACGTACTAAGAGTAACTAAACAAAAGCGCTATGTAAGGAACGGCTATATAAAGTAATGAGTTGATTAGTTAATGTAACTAAAGGGAAGAAATCATTAAAGTAATAAAAAAACCAATAAATAATGTGTTAGATTATTTATTGGTTTATGAAATATTTAGCAACTTCGGATAAAACAAAAACAGCTTAAAATATGCTTAACAACATATAAAATGTGTAGCAAACATAATTTATTTCTTGCGTTTTAGCTGGGCCTGTTTTTGTGCTTCAGCTTGTTCCATTATATCCGCCATTTTCTTTTGGAAACGACTTTGTTTTTTGGGTTTCGTTTTACTCACTTGTATTTTTGCAAGTACTTTTTCTTCGTCAATGATAAAGTTTTTGATAACTAACATAATTCCAATACTAATTAAATTAGATATAAAATAGTATAAACTTAATCCAGAGGCATAATTGTTAAAAAATACCAGCATCAAGATTGGTGAGAAATAAATCATATATTTCATCATCTTGGCCATATCAGGCATCCCTTCTTGAGTAGGTTGTGCAGACATTTGTTGACCTGTAGTCATTTTCATATAAAAGAAAATAGCTATAGACGCCAATATTGGAAATAAACTAATGTGGTCTCCATAAAAAGGAATATTAAAAGGGAGTTCTGCAATTGAATCGTAAGAACTTAAATCCTCTACCCATAAAAATGGTTTTTGTCGTAATTCAAATGCAATAGGAAAAAACATAAATAAAGAATAGAATACTGGCATTTGAAAAAACATAGGTAAACAACCACCCAAACTCATAGGATTTGCCCCTACTTTATTTTGAAGTGCCATTCTTTCTTGCTGCAATTTCATTTTGTTGTTTTTATACTTTTCAGTTAAAGCATCCAACTCTGGCTTAATTATTTTATTTTTAGCCTGAGTTAAAAACTGTTTGTATTGAACAAATGACAATAGAATCTTAACCATTATAGTCATTACAATAATAGCAAGGCCGTATGACAAATAATTAGTTAACCACCCATACAATGGACTAAAAACTGATTTATTAATCCATCCAATAATTCCCCATCCAAAAGGTATACTAGCCTCTAAATTTTTGTCGTATTGATTTAAAATTTTATCATACGTTGGGCCATAATATATACTCATGTTATGAGCTAATTCTCCACCAGAAAAGCTCAATGGCAGGCTCACTTCATAACGCTTGGTAAATAAAGTATCAACCGTTTCATCATTTACTAAATTAAATGATTTTAAGTCGGCTGTTTTAAAAGGAACTTCGGGTACTAAAATAGAACTAAAAAAGTGCTGTCTAAAAGAAATCCATGAAACTTCTATTTCAGATTCATCATCGTCTCCAGTTTGAGATAATTTGTTTGTTTTATCGCCTTCATGTTCATAAGATAAACGGGTGTAACGATTTTCAAATACGATACTTTTATCTTGTCTATGTGCGTTAAACTTCCAATCCAATTGAACCTCTTGAGACGTATTTAAAACCGAGGACAACCCTTGAGAACGTACGGAAAACCCAAGCATGTGGTCATTTGGTTTTAATTCATATCGGTACTCTAAAAACTGAGACTCTGACACCTTGAGTCGCATTGACAGAATTTGATTATCACCTGATGATGATAGTGTTGGTTGAAAATATAATTCCGAAGAATTTAGTATGCGATTATCTGTGGTTGCAAAATTTAAATTAAACTGAGAACTGCCGTCTTTAATTAGATAAACAGGAACAGAATCATGATTCACATAACTTTTCAATTTTACTTCTGAAATAAAACCACCTTTATTATCAATTTTTAGAGCTAAAACGTCATTTTCAAACGTTGTAATAGCAGAAGTTGCAGAAGGCAAAGTCATTGCATATGCAAAATCGCCAACTTGATTTTTTAAATTTTCTAAATCTAGTGAAGTATCAATAGTTTGGGTACTCACACTGTTGGTTATTAAATTTGACTTGTTTTGGGCTGTTTCTGTGGCTAATTCTTCTTGTCTAGCTTCTTCTTGTGCAGCAATTTCTTCTGGAGTAGGTTGCTGTTGCCATAGCATGTACAACAAAATTGCTCCTATAAGCAAAAATCCAATAATTGAATTTAAGTCAAATTTTTTCTCTTCCATAATTTATATTTTAATACGACTACCAAACACAAAAACGAATGGTAAATCAACTTTAATTATTTATTAGTTTTATGTTTTAAGGCTGCTTTTATAAAAGCCAAAAACAAGGGGTGTGGATTGGCTACAGTACTTTTATATTCTGGGTGGTATTGCACACCAATAAACCAAGGATGACTTGGAATCTCTATAATTTCAACAAGACCTGTTTCAGGATTAAATCCAGTGGCCATCATTCCTGCAGATTCAAGATTAGTTTTATAGGCGTTATTAAATTCATAGCGGTGTCTATGGCGCTCCATAATGGACGATGTATTATAAATAGAGGCTATCTTAGTGTTTTCTAAAAGATCACATTTCCAGGAACCTAATCGCATGGTCCCTCCCTTTTCTGTGACCGTTTTCTGATCTTCCATAATATCAATCACTGGATCTGGGGTTTGGGAATCCATTTCAGATGAATTAGCTTGAGATAATCCTAATACATTACGTGAAAACTCAATCACAGCCATTTGCATTCCCAAACAAATTCCAAAAAATGGAATCTTGTGTTCTCTTACATACCGAATCGCTTCTATTTTACCTTCAATACCACGCTCTCCAAAGCCTGGAGCGACCAAAACGGCATCTAAATGCGCTAGTTTTAATTCAATAGTTTCAGTGTTGAGATGTTCAGAATGTACACACTCAACTCTCACCTTAACTTCATTAGCTGCGCCTGCATGAATAAAAGATTCTAGAATTGATTTATAAGAATCTTGTAATTCTACGTATTTTCCTATTAACCCAATAACCACTTCACTTTTTGGATTTTTATGTTTTTCTAAAAAGCTATTCCATAATGATAGATCAGGAGTATGACTTGGCAAGTCTAATTGCTCTAAAACTACTTTATCTAAACCTTCATCTAACATAAGATTTGGAACATCATAGATAGTAGAGGCGTCTATAGATTCAATGACAGCTTCTCTTTTTACATTACAAAAACGTGCTAATTTTGTACGAATGCCATCGCTTAGTTTATGTTCAGTTCTACAGACTAATATATCAGCTTGTACTCCACTCTCCATCAAAGTCTTAACGCTGTGTTGAGTTGGTTTTGTTTTAAGCTCGCCTGCTGCAGACAAATATGGAATTAAAGTCAAATGAATTACTAAGGCATTTTTATTCCCCATTTCCCATTTAAGCTGACGAACGGCTTCTATATATGGTAAAGACTCTATATCACCTACAGTGCCTCCGATTTCAGTAATTACAATATCATAGTCACCAGATTTTCCTAAAATCTGTACACGGTGTTTTATCTCGTCAGTGATGTGAGGAATTACTTGTACCGTTTTGCCTAAAAATTCACCACGACGCTCTTTGTCAATAACGCTTTGGTAAATGCGACCTGTAGTCACATTATTAGATTGAGAAGTTGGCACATTCAAAAAACGCTCATAATGACCTAAGTCTAAATCAGTTTCCGCACCATCATCCGTAACATAGCATTCTCCATGTTCATAAGGATTTAAGGTTCCTGGATCTATATTAATGTAGGGATCTAGTTTTTGAATGGTTGTACGGTAGCCTTGGGCTTGAAGTAATTTAGCCAAAGAAGCGGCTATAATGCCTTTACCTAACGAAGAGCTTACGCCTCCAGTAACAAAAATATATTTAGTGATTGTATCTGTCATTATGCGGTGTTAAACGCGAACAAATTTACAAATAAGTATTGAAACTATTCATAAAATCTCAAGTTGTTTATAAACACTTTGTATTATAAAAAAAAAGCACCCTTAAGGTGCTTTTTTAAATCGTTAAGAATTGCTTATTTGACGCTAACTAATTCAACATCAAATATTAAATTTGCATTTGGTGGTATAGCTCCGCCTGCTCCTCGACTTCCGTATCCTAAGTTACTTGGAATTACAAAACGAGCCTTATCACCAACTTTAAGAAGAGAAACACCTTCATCCCATCCAGCTATAACTTGTCCCATACCCAATGCAAACTCGATAGGTTCTTTTCTTTTGTATGAGGAATCAAAAACAGTTCCATCAGTTAATTGGCCTTTGTAATGAACTGATACCGTAGCCCCTTTTGTAGCTTGTGCACCTGTTCCTTTTTGAAGTATTTGGTAACGTAAACCACTTTCTGTTTTCTCAAAACCAGTTGCTAATTTATCCAGTTCAGATTCAATAGCTGCTTTTTCTTCTGCGAGTCGTGTTTCACGCGAACCTTCAAAACTTCTAAAAGCTTCTACCGCTTGAAATGCTTCAGCGTCTGCTCCAACTGCAATAATATCAACAGCATCTAAAGTATCGCCTTGCGCTATGGTGTCTACAACCGATTGTCCATCAATTACATTTCCAAAAACAGTATGTTTTCCATCCAACCATGCTGTTGGAATATGGGTAATAAAAAACTGACTTCCATTGGTACCAGGGCCAGAATTAGCCATTGATAATATTCCAGGGGTATCATGTTTTAAATCTGGATGAAATTCATCATCAAATTGGTATCCAGGATTCCCTGTTCCAGACCCTAATGGGCAACCTCCTTGAATCATGAAATCGGGAATCACTCTATGGAATTTTAAACCGTTATAATACGGATCTCCTTGTTTTTTTACTGAATTTTCTAAGTTTCCTTGAGCCAAAGCAACGAAGTTACCTACAGTTCCTGGAGTTTTTTGAAATTCTAAATTTACTAAGATTTCTCCTTTGGAGGTGTTAAATTTTGCGTATAAACCGTCTTTCATGAGTTTGAATTTATTTTTTTAATAGCTGCAAATATAAGCAGGAATTATAAACAAAAAAGTTTATGTAATAGATTTGTTGATAATGGAATTAATTAGCAACCTCACTTATAAACTTTAAGCGATACAATCGGAGCTCTTGATCGTCGTAATCTCCATCAAACTCTTCAATTGCAGTCTCAATATCATCGGACTCGGATTCCATAAAATAATCGTGAATCTCTTGTTGTTGGTCTTCATCAAAAAGATCATCAATCCAATAATTAATATTTAATTTAGTTCCAGAAAAAACAATCGCTTCTAGCTCTTTAACAAATTCATCCATACTCATTCCTTTGGCAGAAGAGAGATCATCAAGTGGGAGTTTTCGATCGATATTTTGAATAATATATAGTTTTAGTGAGGAGTTTGATCCAGTAGACTTAATGACCATATCCTGCATACGATCAATTTCATTTTCATTTACATAACTATTAATGAGCGCAACAAAATCAGTTCCATAACGCTTTGCTTTACCTTCTCCAACTCCATGAATATTATACAACTCTTCAATAGTAATTGGATATTTAAGGGCCATATCTTCCAAAGAGGGGTCTTGAAAAATAACAAATGGGGGCACTCCTAATTTTTTAGCATTTTTTTTCCTGAGATCTTTGAGCATACGCATCAAATTAACATCCGCTACAGCTGTAGAATTACTGTAACTCCTGCTTGAGTCTGCAAAATTATAAGTATGATCCTCGGTCATCGTAAAAGATACAGGCTGTTTCAAAAACTCACGACCATTTTCCGTAATCTTTAAAACGCCATAGGTTTCAATATCCTTGCGCAAAAATCCTGCGACTAAAGATTGTCTAATGAGTGCCATCCAATACAATGGTACCTTCTCACTTCCATTTCCAAAAAATGGCTTTTCATCTGTTTTATGTGATTTTATAAGCGCATTTTCTTGACCGGTAAGCACGTTGACCAAGTCTTTACTTTTATATTTTTCATGTGTAGAAGACACTATATTAAGTAATAACTTTACTTGATCCATTGCTTCTGATTGAGGTTTTGGATTTCGTATATTATCATCCATATCTCCTCCATCACCTGTTTTAGTATCGAAAGACTCTCCAAAGTAATGTAAAATAAATTTCCGTCTAGACATCGATGTTTCTGCCAAAGCCACAACCTCTTGCAGTAAAGCAAAACCAATTTCTTGTTCAGCTACTGGCTTACCAGACATAAACTTTTCTAGTTTTTCTATGTCTTTGTAGGCATAGTAAGCTAAACAATGTCCTTCTCCACCATCACGACCAGCACGACCTGTTTCTTGGTAGTAACTCTCAATACTTTTTGGAATGTCGTGATGAATCACAAAACGAACATCTGGCTTGTCAATCCCCATACCAAAAGCAATCGTTGCTACCACCACATCTACATCTTCCATTAAAAACATATCTTGATGCCTAGAGCGTGTTTTTGCATCTAAACCTGCATGGTAAGGCACTGCTTTAATTTGATTAACTTGAAGTATTTGTGAAAGTTCCTCTACACGTTTTCTACTCAAGCAGTAAATAATACCTGATTTGCCTTCATTTTGCTTTACAAACCTTATAATATCATTATCAACCTGAGCTGTTTTAGGGAGTATCTCGTAGTATAAATTAGGCCTATTAAAGGAAGCTTTAAAAGTTGTTGAATCAGTCGTTCCTAAGTTTTTTAAAATATCTTCTTGAACTTTAGGCGTGGCTGTTGCTGTTAACCCTATAATAGGAATATTATCCCCAATTTGAGTAATAATATGTTTAAGGTTTCTGTATTCAGGCCTAAAATCGTGCCCCCACTCACTAATACAGTGGGCTTCATCAACTGCCATAAAAGAAACAGTTTGCCCTCTCAAAAACTCAATATTTTCAGCTTTGGAAAGCGATTCAGGTGCCACATACAAAAGCTTCGTGATTCCAGATTCGATATCTGATTTCACTTGCCTAATCTCGGATTTATTTAAAGAAGAGTTTAAAACATGTGCTATCCCTTCTTCGCTTGAAATTCCTCTAATGGCATCAACCTGATTTTTCATTAAAGCGATCAAAGGGGAGACAATAATTGCGGTCCCGTCTTGCATTAAAGCTGGGAGCTGATAACAAAGAGATTTACCACCCCCTGTTGGCATAATCGCAAACGTGTTTTTTTTAGATAAAATACTAGTTATTACTTGTTCTTGAAGTCCCTTGAACTTACCAAATCCAAAATAAGTCTTAAGTGCGGCATGTAATTCTTTGGTCGAAATACTCATTAATCATCAAATTTCTTTACTTAAAGTAAAAAATGTTACCTTATTTAATCAAAAACTAGAATAAATTCAGGAACACTCCTATTTTTTTTGTTTTTTTGTAACTTAATCTAAAGGTAGATATATTTAAATAAGTACACAACCAAAAGATAGAAAATTTGAACTCAAAAAAAGCTACAGTATCACTCGCTAAACAAACCATCATTGATGAAAGCTTAGCCATCTCAAAACTTGCAGATTTTGTAAATGATTCATTTGCAGAAGCCGTAGAATTAATATATAATTCTAGAGGACGTGTTATCATAACAGGTATTGGCAAAAGTGCTATCATAGCCAATAAGATTGTAGCTACATTAAACTCTACAGGAACTCCCTCAGTGTTTATGCATGCTGCAGATGCCATTCATGGCGACCTAGGGCTTGTTTTGAAAGATGATGTTGTTATATGTATCTCCAAAAGCGGAAATACCCCAGAAATAAAAGTATTGATTCCATTATTAAAAAATGCTAAAAATACCCTAATTGCCATCACTGGCAACATGAAATCCATGTTAGCCGAACAAGCAGACTATGTTTTTAATTCTTATGTAGAAAAAGAAGCATGCCCTAATAACTTAGCCCCTACCACAAGTACAACTGCTCAGTTAGTAATAGGAGATGCTTTGGCCGTCTGCCTGTTAGACATTAGAGGGTTTTCTAGTGACGATTTTGCAAAATACCACCCAGGTGGAGCGCTTGGAAAAAAATTATTTTTAAGAGTTAAAGATTTATTAGCTTTTAACGAAAAACCAGAAGTATCTTTAAACTCAAGCATAAAAGATGTAATTATTGAAATCTCGAAAAAGCGCTTAGGAGTCACGGCTGTCACCGAAAATGATGAAATAGTTGGAATCATAACTGATGGTGATTTAAGACGAATGCTTGCCAATACAGAAGATTTTTCTAAACTGTATGCAAAAGATATTATGAGTCAGACTCCCAAAACTATTGCTGTGAGTGCTATGGCTATACAAGCTATGGAGTTAATGGAAACTAATGAAATATCACAACTTCTTGTTCAACACAATGGACGCTACGTTGGAGTTGTTCATATACACGACCTAATCAAAGAAGGAATTATTTAACTATGGGACAAGAAAAAGAAATGTCTTTTTTAGACCATCTTGAAGAATTAAGATGGCATGTGATCAAAGCAACTGCTGCTATTATTATAGCCGCTACAGCCGCTTTTTTGGCCAAAGGCTTCTTGTTTGACGTTCTTATATTTGGACCCACAAAATCTGACTTTTTTACCTACGAATTTTTATGTAATGCTTCTAGGCTAATGGGGTTTGAGAGTTTTTGTGATACCAACTTTGATTTTGAAGTTCAAAGTAGAACCATGGCTGGACAGTTTTCAGCTCACATCTGGACCTCCATTACTTTTGGATTTATAATCGCCTTCCCGTTTGTTATTTATCAGTTCTGGAAATTCATAAGTCCAGGCTTACTCCACAAAGAAAAAAACAACTCTAGAGGCTTTATTTTTATTTCTTCAATTTTATTTTTTATTGGTGTTTTATTTGGATACTATATTGTTTGCCCGCTATCCATTAACTTTTTAGGAACCTACTCGGTAGCTGAGCTTGTACACAACGATTTTGACCTTAATTCTTACATAGGATTGATTAGAGCTTCTACCCTAGCCTCTGGACTCATTTTTGAATTACCAATAATCATTTATTTTCTAACTAAAATTGGACTGGTAACCCCTGAGTTCCTTAAAAAGAATAGAAAATTTGCCTTAGTCATTGTTTTAATTTTTGCCGCCGTCATAACCCCTCCGGATATTGCGAGTCAAGTTATAGTAGCAATACCCGTAATAGTGCTGTATCAAGTGAGCATTCTCATTTCTAGAATTGTAATAAGAAACCAGAAAAGAAAAGAAAATAATGGCTAACGAAGTAGAAGAGTTTAACGCGTATCGCGAGAAAATGAATAGCAAAATTTTGGCAGAAAATAATACGGTTATCAAACGTATCTTTAACTTAGACACCAATGCTTTTAAGGAAGGTGCTTTAGACACTAAAACAAAAGAGTTGTTGGGGCTGGTCGCCTCTACTGTGTTAAGGTGTGACGACTGTGTGCGCTACCACCTAGAGAAATGTCATTCTGAAGGACTTACTAAAGAACAAATTGCAGAAGCGTTAAGCATTGCGACCTTGGTTGGTGGAACTATTGTTATTCCTCACCTAAGACGTGCCTATGAATATTTAGATGTTTTAGAAGCTTAATTTAGCCTTAAACTATGAAGCCATCAGTTATGTTATTAGTTTTAGGTCCTATACTTATATTTATTGGGGCGTTATTAAAAATACAGAAACTAAACTATTCTAGCGGAGTACTTACTATGGGATTAGTTATGGAAACTGTAGGTTTAGTACCTGTTTTTTATAAATTAATTACACAGAAAAAGTCTAGTTAAATTTTATATAAACTAGCCAGAGTTGATGAATAGTAAAATCATTTCACTATTTTTAAAATTCTTTAAACAAACGAATGAAGTTAAGAGTCCAAAATTTGATGAAGTCCTACAGCGGGCGAAAAGTGGTGAAAGACGTTTCTCTTGAAGTAAATCAAGGTGAAATTGTGGGACTCCTTGGCCCTAATGGCGCTGGAAAAACAACCTCATTTTATATGACTGTTGGATTGATAAAGCCCAATGGTGGTGCCATTTACTTGGATGATAAAGAAATCACTTCGTATCCAATGTACAAAAGAGCACAAAGTGGTATTGGTTACCTAGCACAAGAAGCCTCTGTATTTAGAAAACTAAGTATTGAGGATAATATTTTGAGTGTCCTTCAAATGACCAAATTATCTAAAAAAGAACAGTTGGATAAAATGGAATCGTTGATTGATGAGTTTAGCCTTCATCACATTCGAAAAAGCCGAGGAGATTTATTATCCGGAGGCGAACGAAGACGTACTGAAATCGCTAGAGCTTTGGCTACCGATCCAAGTTTTATTTTGCTGGATGAACCTTTTGCAGGAGTAGATCCCGTAGCAGTTGAAGATATTCAACGGATCATTGCTAAGCTGACCAAAAAAAATATTGGAATTCTAATTACAGATCATAACGTTCAAGAAACACTGGCAATTACGGACCGTACATATTTAATGTTTGAAGGCAGTATTCTAAAAGCTGGGAAACCTGAAGACTTAGCAAATGACGAGATGGTAAGAAAGGTTTACTTGGGCCAAAACTTTGAGCTTCGAAAGAAAAAGTTAGAGTTTTAAGACGCTTTAGCCTTAAAAAAGTGCTCATATAATTTCATAATTAACTTCACAAAAATTACCGCGAATACTCCTACGCACCCCCCTATTATTAAATCTCTTAACATACTTGGAATCCCTTCTAAAAAATGATGAAAAAAGGAGACGTTATGTACAAAAATCCCGCCTGAAACTAATAACAACGCTACGGTTCCAACCACCGATAAAGATTTAATGACAAGTGGTAAAGCATTTACTAACCCCATGCCTATAAAATGCAAACTGTTTTTTTGGCCTTTGCTCGCTTTAACAAGCTGAAACCCTAAGTCATCCATTCGTACAATAAGACCTACCATGCCGTACACACCCACCGTAGCTAACATAGAAATAATAGTCACTACCGCAAGTTTCATCCCTATCGATTCGTCGTTAATTGTTCCTAGGGCAATGATAATAATCTCAATTGAGAGAATAAAATCGGTTACAATAGCAGACTTGATTTTCTTCTTTTCTAACTTCAACAAAGCACCCTCAGAAAGCACCTCATTTTTGGTGTTAACCACTTTGGTTTTGGGTCGGAAAAAATAGTAAACTATTTTCTCTACTCCCTCAAAAGCTAAATAGATCCCACCAATGACTAGCACCACTAAAATTGCCGAAGGTAAAAAAGCACTCAGTAAAAAAACGAAAGGCAAAATAATTATTTTATTTATAAAGGAGCCTTTAGTGATGGCCCACAACACAGGAAGTTCTCGAGATGATGAAAAACCAGATGCTTTTTCGGCATTGACCGCCAAATCATCTGCCAGAATACCGGCTGTTTTTTTGGCGGATATTTTAGTCATCACCAAAACATCATCCATAAGAACAGCAATATCATCAAGAAGTGCAAAAAAGCCAGATGCCATAGGTTTTGTTATTTATTTATTAGACACTAAAGATAGGGTCACATAACTAATTATAACCAGTGGAATTCCATAAAAATGAAATATGATTAGAATAATCAATGATGATATAACTAATATATAACGATACATATTATCTTGAAAACTCCAGTTTTTAAACTTTAACGCTAACAACTTAATAGGTGCATTTAGTAAATAACAACTCATGATAGTGATTGCTATTAAAAACCAAGGGTTTAAAATAATGGCCTCAGCCATCTCACTATTTTGATACTCTAAAATTAAAGGCAAGGCAATAATCCATAAGGTATTTGCTGGAGTTGGCAAACCAATAAAAGAATCGGATTGATTATCAGAAATATTAAACTTAGCTAATCTATAAGCCGATGCCAAGGTTACTAATAACCCAAAATAAGGTAAAATACTTTCAGAGTCCCAATACGGTTGAGGAACAAGACCTAACAAGTGAAATAGCACTAAACCAGGAACAAGCCCACTAGTAACCATATCTGCTAAAGAATCTAACTGCAGCCCTAATTCACTCTGAACCTTCAACTTACGAGCAAAAAAACCATCAAAAAAATCAAAGAATATCCCTAAACAAACAAACAAAGCCGTTAATTTCATATTCCCTTCTAAGGCATATATAACAGCGATACAGCCAGAGAATAAGTTTAATAGTGTTATAAAATTAGGTATATATGCTTTCACGTTAAATTGTAATTAATTAGTAAAAATAATAAACTATTTTTGTTTTACGTAAATAAACAACAATATCTAAAAAAAAACAGAGTTTTATAATAGTGTTTACGCGATGAATAAAAAAAAGCCTTTGCGAATCTTAAAACTAATTTTACTACTTGTGACTCCTCTTTTTATGGGATCTCAGACCACTCGGAACTATTCAAATGAATTTATGAATATTGGGGTTGATGCAGCAGCGTTAGGAAAAAGTAATGCAGTCGTAGCATCTACAGAAGATGTAAATTCTGGCTATTGGAATCCGGCAGGGCTTATACACATTGAAGACCATCAAATTTCAGTTATGCACTCCAGTTATTTTGCAGACATTGCTAACTATAATTATGTAGCTTTTGCAATGCCCTTAGACGACCGCACTGCTATTGGTATTTCTTTAATTCGATTTGGAGTTGACGACATTTTAGACACAACTAACCTAATCGACCAACAGGGCGTTGTAAATTACGATCGTATTAATTTATTTTCTGCTGCCGATTATGGACTTACATTTTCATTTGCTAGAAAACTACCTGTTCCAGGATGGAACTATGGAGTTAATGCAAAAGTAATACGACGAGTTATTGGAGACTTTGCATCTTCTTGGGGCTTTGGGTTTGATCTTGGTATTCAATTTGAATCCAATAACTGGAAGTTTGGTTTAATGGCAAGAGATATTACAACAACCTTTAATACTTGGGCGATTGATGAAGGGCGCTTACAAGACATACAAAACGCCATCCCTGGAGAAAATCAAGAAGAGCCAGAAACCACTGAGATAACCCTTCCCAAATTACAATTTGGGATGTCTAAGCTTCACACCTTTAATTACGATTATACCTTAAGAACTGAAATTGATCTCATTGCGCGGTTTGAACAAAACAATGATCTTATATCGACTTCTTTTGTGAGTATTAATCCGGCTATTGGTTTAGAATTTGGTTATACGGACCTGGTGTTCTTGAGAGCAGGTGCTGGAAATTTTCAAAATGAATTACAGATTGACAATTCAGAATCATTAACATTTCAACCTAATTTTGGAGTTGGGTTTAAATATAATGGAATCTGTTTAGACTACGCATTTACAGACATCGGAGATCAAAGCGCTGCGTTATACTCAAATGTCTTTTCACTCAAAATTGATTTAAGTATTTTTAGACAATGATATTAAAAAAATTAATTCCGCTAGTTCTTTTACTGCTTACGCTATCTTCAAACGCACAACTTCAACTTACAGAGGCCTCAGAGATTAGTGTTTTATCCATTGGACCTGGATATTTATTAAACGATTCATTTGGACACAGTGCCATTCGGGTCAAAGATCCTTTATACAACTTTGATGTAGTATATGACTACGGACGTTATGACTTTGAAGCTGAAGGATTTTATTTAAATTTCGCCCAAGGCAAGCTCAATTATATGATTGGACGCACCGAATTTGAAGATTTTTTATCGTTTTATGAATACCAAAACAGACGTGTACAAGAACAACAACTCAACCTCAGCACAAAACAAAAAACAGCCTTTTATTATTTTCTTACTGAAAATATAAAGCCTGAAAATCAGTCCTATCCGTATGATTTTTTCTACAATAATTGTGCAACTAAAATTACAGATGCGATTGAGTCCATATTAGAAGACCAAATTACCTACCTTCCTCCTAGCACATTTGAACAAGATACATTTAGAAATTTAATCCGTTCGGACTTAAACCAAAACTCTTGGGGAAGCTTAGGGATCGATGTTGCACTGGGATCAAAGATAGACCAGTTAGCCTCTGTAAAAGAACATTTGTTTTTACCAAAAAACCTTTACCTATTACTTGAAAATGCCCAAATAGGATCGACAGATTTAAAAATTGTTAAAAAATCAAAAATACTAACTTCCTCATCCTTCGTTAAAACCTTTGATGGATTTGGCAGTCCGCTTGCTATCTTATCACTAATAGCCTTTGCAATCTTATTTGTAACCTTTAGAGATCATAAAAAAAATAAACGCAGTAAATGGCTGGATGTCAGTTTATTTGCCTTTACTGGATTAATAGGGCTTGCTTTACTACTGCTGTGGTTTGCAACAGACCATACTGCTACGTCAGACAACTACAACCTGTTATGGGCCTTTGCCACAAACCTTCTTTTTATTCCCTCTATTTTAAAAACACGCCTAAACAATCGTGGCATTAAATATATTGTATTTCTTGTCATCCTTTTAGCTCTAATGATGTTGCATTGGATTACCGGAGTTCAATCCTTTGCGATTGGCTTGATCCCTCTTCTCATAGCTATCTGTGTGCGATATTTATTTTTAATTCGTCATTTCAACAAGGCAATTCGACTATAATTAACCTTTATTTGCAAAAACAAAATTTTGAATTACCTAAACGTAGAAAACATATCGAAGTCATACGGCGAACTCAGCCTTTTTGAAAACCTATCTTTTAGTATTCATAAAGACCAAAAAATTGCATTTGTCGCCAAAAACGGAACTGGAAAAACAACCATTTTAAATATACTTTCTGGAAAAGACACTCCCGACTCAGGACAGATTATTTATCGAAAAGACCTAAGAACCACCTTCCTATCTCAAGAACCTGTTTTGAATCAATCTCTGACGGTAGAAGAGACCATTTTAAAATCTGACAATCCGATTTTAAATGTCATTAAGACCTATCATCAAGCGCTAGAAAACCCCGAAGACAGCAAGCTGTATCAAACTGCTTTTGACGACATGGAACGCTATCAGGCTTGGGACTACGAAACACAATACACTCAAATACTTTTTAAATTAAAGCTTGTTGATTTAAATCAAAAGGTAAGCGAACTATCTGGAGGTCAACAAAAGCGTTTAGCGTTAGCAAACACCCTATTAAGTAAGCCAGACTTGTTAATTTTGGATGAGCCTACCAACCATTTGGATTTAGAAATGATAGAATGGCTAGAGACCTTTTTTGCTAAAGAAAACATCACCCTTTTTATGGTAACGCATGACCGGTATTTCTTGGAGCGTGTCTGCTCCGAAATTATCGAACTAGACGAAGGTTGTATTTATAACTACAAAGGCAATTATTCCTATTATTTGGAGAAAAAAGAAGAACGTATCGAACGCGAAGCGATTGAAACAAACAAGTCCAAACAGTTATTTAAAAAAGAACTTGGATGGATGCGTCGACAGCCAAAAGCACGTACCACAAAATCAAAGTCAAGAATTGATGACTTTTATGAAATAAAAGAACGGGCAAGCAAACGTAGAAATGACCATGAGATTCAACTAGAAATTAACATGGAACGTTTGGGAAGTAAAATTCTAGAAATCTATAAAGTTTCAAAGGCCTTTGACGAAAAGTTGATTTTAGATAAGTTCGAATACGTATTTCAAAGAGGAGAACGCATTGGAATTATCGGGAAGAATGGGACTGGAAAATCAACCTTTCTTAATATGATTACTGGCGGGCTTCAACCCGATAGCGGTAAAATAATTCAAGGGGAAACCATTAAGTTTGGTTATTATACACAAGACGGCATCAAAGCAAAACCGATGCAAAAAGTAATTGATGTGGTAAGAGATTACGGAGACTATATTCCTCTTATGAAAGGCAAACAAATTAGTGCTCAGCAATTATTGGAACGTTTTTTATTCAGTCGAAAAAAACAGTATGATTTTGTTGAAAAACTAAGTGGTGGGGAACGCAAACGTCTTTACTTATGTACGGTCTTAATACAAAACCCCAATTTCTTAATACTTGATGAGCCCACAAATGATTTGGACATTGTGACCCTTAACGTCTTAGAAAACTTCTTACTTGATTTTCCTGGCTGCTTACTTGTTGTGTCGCATGACCGTTATTTCATGGATAAGATTGTGGATCATTTATTTGTGTTTCGAGGGGAAGGCATGGTCGAGGATTTTCCAGGAAATTACTCAGATTTCAGAATCTATGAAGACAGTGCATCTGTAGCTTCGGAACCAAAAAAACTAGCTACTATTACAAAAGAAGTAACTCCAAAACAATCGCAAACCAAACTAAGTTTTAATGAGCAAAAGGAGCTTAAAAACTTAGAGAGCAAGTTGAAGTCGCTTGAGTTTGACAAGAAGGAACTCGAGTCTCAGTTTTTGGTGGAAGACATTAGTATGGACACTATAGAAACGCTTTCTGCTGATTTAAAAAAACTCCTTCAAGTCATTGAAGACAAGGAACTAAGATGGCTAGAACTAAATGAAAAACTGAATTGAATCAAGTACTTTTATATTTAAGGTTTTGGTGGCATTCCAAAAATGAGCATGGAGTCCACTCCCCTTTTGTTTTTGATTTGATCACTAAATGCTTTTATGAACGTAGTACACACACTATCTCCAACAAATTTCTTAAAAATAATTCGACGAGTCCATTTTTAGCACGCCTAGTGCTGTATTTAAAATATAACAACAGCTACCTAGATGCGTCTATCGCTCCTAAATTTGAACGCGCTTTAAGTTTGCAAGGCAACGTTAAAAAATTTAATTCGATTAAGACTCTAACAGACTCCTCAAATTTAATTTCAGAAACTCCTAGTTTTATTTACTTGGACATGGATACGACAATCACTTCAGCCCTTCTTGATTTTTTTAAAGTGTGCCATCGTGATTCGCTTGTTTTAATTCCTTGCATACGAAAAAGCAAAGCCCATTACAAAAAATGGAATCAACTCAAATCTTCCGCTGACATCTCGGTCTCTATAGATACGTTTTATTGGGGCTTATTATTTTTTAGAACCGAACAACCCAAAGAACATTTCACAATAAGGCTCTAATACTTTGCTGTTTTACAATATTACTTTTAACTTTAAGGCAGAAAATAGCAAATGAAAATTTATACAAAAACAGGCGATAGCGGGACTACAGGTCTTATTGGCGGCGCCCGATTGCCAAAACACGATTTAAGAATTGAATGTTATGGAACCGTTGATGAACTGAACTCCTACCTTGGACTTGTTCGAGATCAAGAAATTTCTAGTGACTCTAAAGCGGATCTGATTAGCATCCAAGAACAGCTCTTTGCTATGGGTGCAATCCTAGCGACGGACCCCGAGCTTGAGCAAAGCTCTAAAGGAAAGCGTTTTCAAACGCCAGCCCTTAACCCAGAGGCTACGGTTTTTTTAGAAACCTGTATAGATAGTATGAATACAGCCTTGCCACCACTCACCCACTTTATTTTGCCGGGAGGTCACACAACAGTGTCATACTGTCATATTGCAAGAAGTATTTGCCGTCGTGCAGAAAGAAACACCACAAAACTCCATTCTGAACAGCCGGTTCCAACAGAAGTTCTCATTTATTTAAACCGTCTATCTGACTACTTATTTGTATTGGCACGAAAATTGTCCAATGAATTAGAAGCGGAAGAAATCAAATGGATCCCTAATAAAACCACTTAATTAAAGATCAAAATTTTACAAATTACTGAGTTACAAAATTTTAGTTTTCAAGGTAATTAACAACGTTCATAACTTTATTGATGAAATAAATGCTTTTTTACTTGACTTTTTCAACTAAAAAATTATTTTTGCAGAAATTAAACACTTCAAAAAATGTATTGGACATTAGAACTCGCATCTTTCCTTAGTGACGCCCCTTGGCCAGCCACTAAAGATGAATTAATAGATTACTCCATCAGAACAGGAGCACCATTAGAGGTCGTAGAGAACCTTCAAGCAATTGAAGATGAAGGCGACTCATACGACTCTATTCAAGAAATTTGGCCTGACTATCCTTCGGACGAAGATTATCTTTGGAATGAAGATGAATACTAAAAAGTCAAAAATTATTTAAAAAAGTCTCATTTGAGACTTTTTTTTTGCTTTATTTCACAAAGAAAATAACAACAAACTGTATCTTTGGCTATCTACAGTTAAAGACGATTAAAATATATAAACATAATGAGTTTACTGAATTCGGTACTAAAAGTATTCGTTGGAGATAAATCCAAACAAGACGTAAAGGCGCTCATGCCTATCGTTAATAAAATAAAAACATTTGAAGCCGCGACTCAAGCCCTAAGCAATGATGCTTTAAGAGCTAAAACGCTCACCTTTAAAGAAACCATTAAAGATGCTTGTCTATCTATTGAAAACTCCATTGCGGAATTATATACAGAAGCAGACACTTCAGAAGACATTGACAGAAAAGAGGAAATCTACCAAGAAATTGACAGCCTTAGGGATGATGTATACGCTAAAACTCAGGAAGTCTTAGAAACTATTTTACCCGAAGCGTTTTCGGTTATAAAGGAAACAGCCAGACGTTTTGTAAACAATACAAGTATTGAGGTCACTGCTAGTACGTATGACAGAGAGCTTTCTGGAACAAAAGACTACATAAACTTAGATGGTGACAAAGCCTTTTGGGCCAACTCATGGGATGCTGCAGGAAAACCAATTACATGGGATATGGTACACTATGACGTTCAGCTTATTGGTGGGGTTGCTATGCACCAAGGGAAAATTGCAGAAATGCATACAGGAGAAGGAAAAACATTGGTGGCTACCCTGCCTGTGTACTTAAATGCCTTAACTGGAAAAGGCGTTCACTTGGTAACGGTAAATGATTACTTAGCAAAAAGAGACAGTGCTTGGATGGCTCCTATTTTTCAATTCCACGGACTAAGTATCGATTGTATCGATTACCACCAGCCCAACTCACAAGAAAGAAAAAACGCTTACAATGCCGATATTACCTATGGAACCAACAACGAATTTGGATTTGACTACCTAAGGGATAACATGGCGCATACGCCAGCAGACTTGGTACAACGTCCGCATCACTATGCAATTGTAGACGAAATTGATTCGGTTTTAATTGATGATGCTCGAACGCCATTAATCATCTCTGGTCCCATTCCACAAGGCGACCGACATGAATTTATGGAGCTAAAACCAAAAGTGGAAGACATTGTTGGCATTCAGCGTAAATACCTTACCGGCATATTGGCAGAAGCTAAAAAAATGATTGCATCTGGAGACACTAAAGAAGGTGGGTTCCAATTACTACGCGTTTTTCGAGGGATTCCAAAAAACAAAGCACTGATTAAATTTTTAAGTGAAGAAGGCATCAAACAACTCCTTCAGAAAACTGAAAATTTTTACATGCAAGACAACAATAGAGAAATGCCCAAAGTAGATGAAGAACTCTATTATGTGATTGATGAAAAAAACAATCAGATTGAACTATCTGATAAAGGGGTCGAACACTTGTCTGGAAAAGACAATCCCGACTTTTTTGTAATGCCCGAAATAGGCATGGAAATTTCTAAGATTGAAACTCAAAACCTTGCACCCGAAAAAGAAGCCGAACTTAAAGAAGAATTATTTAGGGAGTTTGGGGTTAAGTCAGAACGTATTCACACCTTAAACCAACTATTAAAGGCCTATGCCCTATTTGAAAAAGACATTCAATATGTGGTGATGGAAAATAAAGTCATGATTGTCGATGAACAAACAGGACGTATCATGGATGGCCGTCGATACAGTGATGGACTTCACCAAGCCATTGAAGCCAAAGAAAATGTAAAAATTGAAGCGGCCACACAAACGTTTGCAACCGTTACTTTACAGAATTACTTTAGAATGTACCGCAAGCTTTCTGGAATGACAGGAACAGCCGTTACGGAAGCAGGTGAATTTTGGGAGATTTATAAATTGGACGTTGTAGAAATCCCTACCAACCGCCCAATTGCAAGAGATGACCGCGAAGATTTGGTGTATAAAACCAAGCGCGAAAAATACAATGCCGTTATTGACGAAGTGACAAATTTATCTAAAGCAGGACGCCCCGTTCTTATTGGAACCACCAATGTAGAAATTAGTGAACTGTTAGGAAAAATGTTGAGCATCCGAAAAATCCCTCATAATGTTCTAAATGCAAAGCTTCACAAAAAGGAAGCTGATATTGTAGCGGAAGCCGGACAACCCGGACAGGTAACCATAGCCACCAATATGGCGGGACGTGGAACGGATATTAAATTATCTGAAGAAGTAAAAGCAGCAGGAGGTTTGGCTATTGTAGGAACAGAGCGTCATGACTCGCGTCGTGTAGACAGGCAATTACGTGGACGTGCAGGACGTCAAGGAGACCCAGGAAGCTCACAGTTTTACGTGTCTTTAGAAGATAATTTGATGCGTTTGTTTGGAAGTGAACGAATTGCAAAAATGATGGACCGTATGGGTCTGGAAGAAGGCGAAGTGATTCAGCACTCAATGATTTCAAAATCTATTGAACGTGCTCAGAAAAAAGTAGAGGAAAATCAATTTGGAGTGCGTAAACGCCTCTTAGAATATGATGATGTCATGAACTCACAGCGTGAGGTGGTTTATAAACGTCGCTATAATGCCCTGTTTGGAGAGCGTTTGCGCGTGGATTTGGCCAATATGATCTATGACACCTCTGAGATTATTACGGAGGACAACAAGGCTAATAATGACTTTAAAAACTTTGAGTTTGAATTGATTCGTTATTTTTCAATGAGCTCCCCAATTTCTTCAGATGAGTTTTCTGAAATGACCCCACTAGAAATCGCTGGTAAAGTATACAAAACCGCCTTCCAACACTATCTCTCGAAAATGGAGCGTAATGCCGAATTAGCTTTTCCAGTAATTCAAAATGTATATGAAACACAGCGCGAGAAATTCAAGCGTATTGTGGTTCCTTTTACAGATGGTGTGAAATCATTACAAGTGGTTACCGACCTAGAAAAAGCCTACCAAACAAGTGGGAAGCAACTAGTAACCGATTTTGAAAAAAATATATCCTTAGCAATTATTGATGATGCTTGGAAAACCCATTTAAGAAAAATGGACGAACTAAAGCAATCGGTTCAACTGGCCGTACATGAGCAAAAAGATCCCTTACTGATTTATAAGTTTGAATCCTTTGAGTTGTTTAAAGTCATGATTGACCAGGTGAATAAAGAGGTGATTTCTTTTCTATTTAAAGGCGAAATCCCTCAGGAGACTGCCAATACCATTCAGGAAGCAAAATCGCGTCGTCGTGAAAAGACACAAACATCTAAAGAAAATATTCCAAATTTAGATGAGCGCTCGGCACAATCAAGAGCCGCTGGCAACACACAAGGCTCCCAACAAACAGTTGAAACGATTGTAAGAGACCAACCAAAAATTGGACGTAACGATCGTGTTACGATTAAGCATGTGATGAGTGGAGAAAACAAAACGGTCAAATATAAGCAAGCTGAACCCCTTATTGCCAAAGGAGAGTGGGTATTGGTTAATTAATGTAATTAATTACAAACTATCGAAATACAAACTGTTAAAATCTCCTTTCTCTTTGGAGCTAGTTGATTTATTTTATACTTTTGAAGAAGTTTTATGCCCCAATCATAATCTTCACTAACCAATTTTTCATTTTTTAGATTTTAAATGCTTTTTAGGAATCCTAAAAAGCCCTAAACACTGCTACTGACCCTAGTTACTTTAATGTGCTTATGGGATTAGCACAGCGGAGCCCTGCCTAAGCCTGGTTATCCATAGGAACTCATTTGCTAAATAATGGTTCAGATATTCGCGTTATTAGTACTTATTAGGTCATAGCTCTATTAAAAAAAATCAAATATATACACTTGTTAGTGAACGTGATATACAGCTAATGGCTAATGTTGCTTTTAAGCTAGCTTACAAAAAACTCGCCATATCCACAGGACGTTAGTTTTAAGCTTAATAAAATTACAAATAAACACATTCGATATGAAAAAAAAACAAATTTTAGTTTTCACACTACTAATTTCTTCTTTAACTCTATTTGCACAAACCTATATTACCAATGTAACATTAGTAGATGTGGAAAAACAAAAATTAGTGCCTAATCAAACTGTTGTTATTTCCAACGATATAATTTCAAATATTCAAAAAAGCAATAAAATAAAGATACCTGAAAATGCTACTATAATAGATGGAACGGATAAATATCTTATACCTGGTCTAGTGGATGCACATATTCATTTTTTCCAAAATGGAGGGTTATATTCTCGTCCAGATGTTATTGATTTAACAAAACACAAGAGTTATAACCATGAAATTGCATTAGCAAAAACCGATATGGAAACTAAATTGAGGAGATATCTTCAAAACGGAATTACAACAGTGATTGATGTCGGAGCTAATTACCAACTCCTTCAACAACGTAAAGATTTTACAGATAAGAAATATTCACCAACAGTTTATATAACTGGTCCTTTATTGACTACTTATAAATCTAAAGTCTATGAGAATTTAGGAGAAAATAATCCTTTCGCTTTAACAAAAACAATTGAAGATGGTATTAATGCAGTTAAACAACAATTGCAATATAATCCCGATTTTATCAAAATCTGGTATATCGTAGGAGCAGATGGCTTAAGTATTGAAAAAAGTGCTCGCAAAAACCTTCCTATAATTAAAGCAATTATTGATGAAGCCCATAAAAACAATTTAAAAATTGCTGTACACGCAACGCAACGTATTACTGCTCAACTAGCTGTTGAAAATGGTGCGGACTTTTTAGTACATAGTATAGACGATGAAATATTAAAGGACGATTTTGTTCAATTAATGAAAAAAAAAGGCACTATTCTTTGTCCGAGCTTAACAGTAAATAGTAAATATTTGAATACGTTTGGTCAAAACCTAAAAATGACTAATTATGAATTAAAAACAGCAGACCCATTTCAATTAGGTTCTTTATTAGATTTAAAACATTTGTCTGATTCTCTATTGGTTGAGGAATATAGCAAATATGGGAATTCTCAAGAAAGTATTTCATATTTAAAACAAGCTGAATCAATTAGTATGAAAAATATGAAAATTTTATCAGACGCTGGAGTCTTAATAGCAACCGGAACAGATGCTGGCAATATTGGCACTTTACATACATCATCCTATTTAGCAGAATTACAAGCAATGCATAAAGGTGGTATGAGTAATTGGCAAATTCTTCAAGCTTCAACAATCAATGGTGCAAAAATATTTAATAAAGAAAATGAATTTGGATCAGTTAGTATTGGCAAAAAAGCTAATCTTGTTCTATTAGATGCTAATCCTGTTGAAAACATAGAAAACGTTACAAAAATCAATACTGTTATCAACAAAGGTGGAGTTTTTAAGCCAAATGAAATACTAAAAGACTCACCAACAGAATTAGCACAACGACAATTGAATGCATACAACTTTAGAAATATAGATGCTTTTTTAGAACCTTATGCCGAAGATGTTGAAGTTTACAACTACCCAGACGAATTACAATATAAAGGAAAAGATAAAATGAGAGAAACATATTCAACTATGTTTAAAAATACTCCTGATCTACATTGTGAACTAAAAGAAAGAATTGTTCAAGGCAATATTGTTATAGATAAGGAGCGTGTTCAGTTTGGGGACAGATTAATAGAAGTAGTTGTTATTTACCATATCGAAAATAACAAGATTAAAAAGGTGTTTTTTGTTCGATAAATATGAAATAATTATATAGTAACCGTTTCACAAATTGCCAGAAACAAACAACGCACATAAAAGTTAGTGATTTTAGCGCCTAAGCAAACAAATGTTAATGAAATAAAGGTCCGTTATTAATCAAAAAATAGAACATAAAACCAACTAGGTTTTATTTACCAACCGTTAGGCGTAAATGCCTTGAATTCGCACTTTGCGCTTAATATTATGTTATTTCCATCATACGTCCTACAGTACGACTCAATAATCGTTGCCTCAAAAAAGCCGTGTATTTGATAACGGAAATATAGATAGCAAAGCCAATTCAGCAATAAGTGAAGTTAATTCTTTTTTCAAATTGAAAGATTATATTAGAAATGCTTATAATTTTAAGATGCTAGAGAATATTATAGAAAACTAAAATTTTGAATTTGTCAGTAACGTAAAAATTCCTAAAAGAGGTTACAAGAAAAAAACTATTTATGAAGCTGGTACAAATTATAAAGAGGAATTTTGGAAAAAATACAATTCATTTCCATTAACTGAAAGTCAAAAGAACTTTATAAAAACCGCAAAATAAAAAATAACCGAACCCACAACGTCTTATCTAATTTATTGCATAAAAATACATCCATTTAAAAAACAGAACGTTAGTGCGTATAACTCGGCGTTTTCAAAAATTAAAAATTAAAATTATGAAACAATCAAAAGCTATGAAAAAAATAAAATTACTGATTTTAATTACTATCATTTTTTCTCCTATAAATAGTTCCGCACAAGAAGAAAATAGATCAAAATTTAGTATAATTGGAAACGGTGGATTTGGATATGGGATTATAGAAAATGATTCTGAACCAAATTATAATATGAACAGTGACAACGGAGAAATTCTTTTGAACTATAAAATAAATCAAATAGTCGGAATTTCAACTGGAATTGGAATAAACAATCTGTCTGGTAATGGATTTAATTCTGTTGGAAACTTTTACCACGAAAGAAGGTTGTTGAAAGTTCCGTTATTATTTACTATGGATATAAAAAAATCCCTTGAAAATTTTAGAATATTTGTGAATCTAGGATTTTACGGTCAAAACATAATTAAAGACGAATATCGTTTTCTAAATACCACTCAAAAAGAAGTTTTTGATGGTTGGAACTTTGGAGCACAAATAGGAATTGGATTTGTATTTGATATGTTTTGGAATATGAGTGCTGGAATAAATCTTAATGGTCAGTCTGATTTTAGCAAATTCGAATCTAATAATAATGCTGGAATAAATGACAAGCAGAAAATGAAAGACTTAAGTTCAATCGGCATCATATTAATAATTGAACTATAAAAAACGTTGCACAATAACGTGTGTAATTAATTGCTTGGTTGTTTTAGAGACTCTCGATAATTTCTGGATAAATCCCAGCACCTCTCTCTATTAATTAACTTAGGCTACGCGCTACGAATAATAGACAACACGATAATACACAATTCACCTAAAAGTAAACCCAAATAGGTTCTTACTTCGCTATTCTGCCCTTTTGGACTGTGCATTAACCGCGCGGTACACCAAAAAGCGGTGAATGTAGGATTTGAGAGTGTTGCTGGCAATTAGCTTTAGTACTACCTAACAAAATAGTGCTTATCAAGTCGTTATACCGCAATTTGATAATATTCTTTTTGACTATAAAATTAATCCTAAAAAATACATCCATATAAAAAACAGAACGTTAGTGCGTATAACTCGGCGTTTTCAAAAATTAAAAATTAAAATTATGAAACAAATTTACATTATCTATTTTTTTATCGCAATAACAACAAAATTATCATTCGCTCAAGTGATTAATCCTACAGATGCAACAACAACAGCAACTAATATTACAGGAAGTTTAGTTGGTTCTTACAATCAAGAAGGGTTAATAAGCCCTACTACAAATCCAACGACTAATCATAGTGCAGCTACAACTTCTAATTCATTTGCTTGTGAGTGCCAAAACCCAACATTTGATTTTGTTTTAGGTGGCACTTACACCATCGATGGTGTTATTTTTTGGAATGCTGGATCTGACAATGATATAATTAGTTCTGGTGATGGAATCAAATCAGTCAAATTTTATTCATCTACTGACGGCACTACTTTTACAGAAATAGTTGATGCACCAACAGAATTTACAGAGAATTTAGTAATTGATCAAAATGATCAACTCACAGCTCAAACTAGCACATTTACTGGGGTATCAGCAACTCATATTAGAATGGAAGTACTTAGTAATTTTAATGACTTAGAATATACTAGTTTTTCGGAAATTGCATTTGCTTCTAATAATATATTATCAACTGAACAATTTGAGTTAATAAAATCAATTAAAGTTTACCCAAATCCAGTAAGTGAATTTCTTAAGATATCAAAACTAAATAAGTCCGAGGAATATAAAATCTATGATATCACGGGTTCTGAAATATCAAATGGAAATGTATCAAGCGAAGAAAAACTGAATGTGAAGGACTTTCCAAAAGGATTATATTTTATAAAATTTGATAATAGAAATACATTGAAGTTTCTAAAGGAGTAAATAACGTTTGCTAACAAATTACAAGAATAATGACGATAGAAAAAAAAGAATGCTTTGTAAAACTGTAAATTATGAACTTAATTAGAACTTTAAGAAAAACTTATTTATTATTATTTTTAATATTATTAACAGTGTTCATGTCTTGTGATCTTAACAAAGAAAAGAGGGGGAATGTATTAGAAAATAATCAAGTTGCATTTTACAGTCAAAAGGATTCTTCGATGTACAGTATTGACTTAGATAACAATAATAAAAGAAAGTTATTTACTCTTGAAACAGCTAGATTTTCAGAAGTAAACTGGCCTGCTTTGTCACCTGACGGAAACAAAATAGCATATGCAGACGAGAGGAATGGAGTTTATGGAGTCTATTATTACGATCTTAAATTAAAAAAACATGTCAAATTTTGGGAAGGATATTATATAAGGGATGGTCCTGTTTCAGGAGGTATAATGGATTGGCACAAAGATCTTGGTCCCATTTTAGCAATTAAGGAATTCGAAATAAGGAATCTTGATACTTATGTATTAAAAGATTCTCTTTTTAAAACATTTGAGAAAGGAAATCTTAAAACTTATGATTATTTTAAATTAAGAGATACGGCATATATAAATTTAACTAATAATAAAAGTCAAAATGCCGATACACCTCCTTGGAATACCTTTGTTGCAGCCCATTCGAATGGAAATATATCATTTTGGGCACTAGGATTTGATGAAGAAAAAGGAGATTTAAATCGTACAGATCTTAATATAGTAAATCTAAATAGAAAAGATAAAAGGAGAATATTTGATTTACTGAATATTGGGTTTACGGGACAAAATATGTGGTGCCATGATATATCTGAAGATGGTAAATGGTTGTTATTCTCCACAGACGGAGATATAGTGCTTATTGAACTAGAAAATCCAGCAAATATTATTAATCTAACAAATTCAAAAGATCAAGTAGATATAATGCCAAAATTTAACTCTGATGACACTAAAATCGTTTACAGTAGTGGAGATGGAAAAAAATTCAACATTTTCACAATGAATTTTGATGGAGGAAATAAACAAGCACATACTACAGGAAATAACCATTACATACACAGTAGGTATAAACTAGATTACTAGGGTTAACACCTCCTAACTGCATTTAAACACAATATAAACTATACATTAAAATACAGGCAACATTAATAAACATTAATATACACTAATAAAAAAAGATATGAAAAGAATAACAAAAATAATTTTAACTTTTTCCGTAATCATCGGCTTAGTCGGTTGTAAAAACAGCAACGAGAAAAAGAATGGATCCTCCTTGAATAAAAATGATTCTGGTGTAACTGCTAGTGAAAATATTATTGCCTACTATAGTCCCTCCGATAAAAGCATATATACACTAACTGATTTTAAATCTAAGAAAAAACTCATTACGGTTGAAGAAATAATGTGGCCAATATATTCACCTGATGGAAATAAAATAGCTTTTACTGGTAAAGTAAATGGAGTAATTGGCACTTACACCATGGATTCAGAAACTGGACAAAATCTAAAAATGATATTCCGTCAAAATGGCAAAGAAAATGATGCGGTATCAGATTGGCATTCAGATGGAAGTTTAATTTATACTGACAAAAATAAGGCTGACAACGCTGAAGTATATACTGTTATAGATAGCACTAATATGAGAAATCTAACAAATCATGAGGCTTGGGACTTTTGGCCACTTAGCCACTCTAATGATATGATTTCATTTTGGACATCTAGAGATGATGTAATCGAAGATAACAAGAAAAATGACTGTCAATCTTTATATACTGTCAATATAGACGGAACAAATTTGACTAAAAGGTTTCAAATTAAAGAAATAACTAATGAGACTCAGGCTAATGGTTTATTTCCCGCCATATCTCCGGATGGAAATACATATGTTTTTATGATGAATCTAGATCTATATAGTATAAATATGGATGGTTCTAATCTTAAAAACTTAACCAA
>Ga0209534_10000054_pt1 | contig 130675 bp, 148 predicted proteins | sample COG_07_FD_184751 | JGI IMG/M metagenome (GOLD analysis project Ga0209534, IMG submission 184751) | Pelagic Microbial community sample from North Sea - COGITO 998_met_07 (SPAdes) (version 2) | ecosystem: Environmental > Aquatic > Marine > Neritic zone/Coastal water | place: Helgoland, sampling...
GGTCCCCCCCCCCCCCCCCCAATTAGCGTAAATCTTTCTTCATAATATTTTATTCCACCAATCTCCCACTAGGGTCTGTCATATCTCCACACCATTTTGGCATCCATTGATAAGGAATAATTGTATCTCTATTTGGAAACATAGAACTAAATATATTACGAAATAGTAAGGATTCTTTTGTTTTTGGAGGGCAATGGGAATATTTTGTAGAAGCATTTTGTAATTCTATATCACTTATTTCTTTTTCTGCGTATTCTTGAATAACTTTATACCATGGTCTAGAAAAACTAGAACATCCGTCGGACAAACCATCTTTCTTTCTCCATAAAATTTCATCTGGCAACAACTTACAGTTGCTAAATGTTTCACGCAATAACCATTTTTCTATTTTATTTGTGTCTTTTATATTTTTTGAAGGACTTCGCAAATCAGGTGGAATACACATATAATAATTTACAAAATCTTTATCTAAAAATGGAACACGGACTTCTAGTCCATGGGATGCCACAGACCTGTCCGAACGCAACACATCAAAATATAATAAATCTTGTAAAAGTCTTACAGACTCTCTATGTCCTTCTTTAGGATTTGGTTGTTTATGAAAATACAAATATCCTTGGCATACTTCATCTGCTCCTTCACCTGACATAATCACTTTTACTTCTGGTGTGTTTTCTGTAATATATTTACACATTAACCACATAGGAATAGAAGCCCGTATAGTTGTTGTATCCCATGTTTCTGTTGCGTAAATAACATCTTTTATGGATTCAAGACCCCTTTTTTCAGAAAAAATAATTTCATGATGCTCTGTTCCTAAGTAGTTTGCAACTTTTCTTGCTGCTTCTAAGTCCACAGAACCTTCTAAACCAACAGAATATGTTACAACATTTTTTTTACTAAACTTATACACCAATGATGTAATAAGGCTACTATCTAATCCTCCTGATAATAAACACCCTATTTTCCTATCACTTTGTAATCTTTTTTTTACAGCTTTTTCTAAATAATATTGTATATTCTCTTTACAATGTTTTATATAATGAAAATTCGGTTTGTATAATGGTGATAGAAAAAAACTTCCATCTGTTCTATAAATCATATTTTTTGCTATATTTTTATAAGAAAAAATATGAAAATCTTCTGGAAATAAAGAAGACCAATATGAACCAATTGGAAAAGTTTTTGCATTATCATAATTGTATAATGTTTTCAGCTCAGAACCAAAAGCAAAACCTTTTTCTGTAATAGCATAAAAAAGAGGCCTAACCCCAAAAGAATCACGGGCAACTAGTAATTCCTTATTTATATAATCATAAATAACAATAGAAAATACACCGTCTAGTTCCTGTAAAGTTCTTTCTAACCCAAACCTTATATACATATATAAAATTACTTCACAATCAGAAGAACTTTGGACTGGTAAATTATACTTTTTCTGTAATTCTGTAGAATTATATATTTCTCCATTACACATCATACTTGCTCTATTATTTTTATCTGTAAAAGGTTGGTCTCCTTTATCAGAAACATCTACAATACTTAGTCTACGAAAACCTAAAAAAATATTCTTCTCTGCAATATACTTTCTTTTTTCCGGACCCCTTGGTTCTAACATATCCATCCGCGTAAAACATTCTTCTTTATCCCATATTTTTTCTTCATTGACACCTTTATACAAAAAAGCATATATTCCGCACATAATATATAAAATATTTACTTGTTAATTTCTTATATAGTATATATTTTATACATAATTCATAAAGGTCTCTAATAGAATAGGAATAGAAAATAAAGAATTTATGAGTATAATACATATAACATATTTTGTTATAGATTTACATGTTTGATATTTTTGTAAAATATATACAAAAAACATAGCCAATATAACTTGATACAATCCTATAAGAAAATATCTAATTGGAAATGTGCTATTCGCAAACCCAATATAAGTAAGTAGTCCAAAAGAAGAAAAAAAAAGTATTAGTGAAAATCCAGCTATAGTAATAAAATTTGTATTTGGTAATATACTAAACAAAATAGGAAAAAAGAAAGGTATCGCAAATAATATATACAATATATTCATATCTTTTGAAAAATATACATACAAGTAAGCTATAAAAATAGATGCATAAAAAACAAATGATCCAAATACAAGATAATAATAATTATTATGTTCTTTATTTTCTTTTTGTATAATAAGTTTAACAATAAAATATATAGGTAATATAATAAGAAGTGTAATAATTGGATGAAAAAACATAGAAATAATAGAGGAAAAATTAGGATACTCTTCCATTCTTCCACCTTTGATAGTGTGTTCTATATGGAGTATATCATTTTTTTGTAATATACAATAATTGTGCGGTTGAATAATAGTTTTATTTTTTCTTATAAAAAATTTTTTTGTATGTGTTATTTTTTCTATATATTTCTTGAAGGTATTATATGAATTATGTAGTGGTATATATATGTCATATTCGTATAATAAAACCTTATCCATCGTGTATAATATATAAAGTATAAAAAATGTTATATTTATATTTAATTAGTGTGTGCACAAAAAAAAAATACATACATAAAAAATGTCTGTATCCGAACAATTTAAAACAGATGTTAGGGACTGGATTGCATATGATAATAAAATTGACAAAGCAACAAGTGCCATAAAACGTGTAAAAGATAAAAAGGACCAGCTCCAACATAATATTGTCCAATATATGAACTCTCAAAATCTACAAGGTAATGAAATTAAAATGAGTAATGTTCGTCTCCAATATAAACAAAAAAAAAAGATATCACCTCTTACAAAAAAATTTGTAGAAAGTGCTCTATTACAAGAACTAGATCCTACAGATGTTCGCAGTATTTTGCAAGTCCTGTATAATCCAAAAAAAAGATTAGAAATATGTTTATCCCATGTGCTTGATGATGAATACAAAGCACAAGAACTGGTGAATACTATTTATAATAAAAGGGTTACAACGTATAATAATGTAATTAATAAGAAGGTACACAGAACACCTTTAACAATTGACTCTGGGCCCATATCAGATAATGCACAACATGTTCTACATACCCCTGAGAACTCTGATTAATCATACTGTATAATAGTTTTATTTTTTGATGTTGTTAAAAAATCGCTTCTACAACAATATAACATTATTCCCATTTCATCCAACACAGTAGATTCTATGGTTTTTTTCTTTGTATATGTATCAATTGTATAAAATTGATTTTGGATATCATTTTCTGAAAACAATTTATCTTTTTCCTGTAATAGTCTCTTTTGATACTCGTCATATGTAGAAAATATCTTTCCACAATGAGTACAACGAATCAAAGGGATAAATAAAGGTTTACGCGTCTCCATAATTATATAGTAATGTGTTTAGCAACTTTTTTTTTAATAACTTATGTAATAACTTTTTTTACTCTTTTAGTTATATATAAAATATAAATATATCAATTTTTATACTTTATATATTATATATTATAGAACAATGAGTTTTACTAGAAATCAATATGATACATGTGCATATACACAAAATATAGCACAAAGCGCAAATGTAGGAAATTACCAGTTTTTTGAGTATCAAGGTAAGCACCCAAACCCATGTCGTATAGATTTTGGAGTGGTTGGTGGTAATAATATTACCGAAACAAAATCACAAGTGGATATTGAAAGCAATTTGCGAGGTCAGTCTAACAAATTAAGCATGTGTAGTAATAATAAACACTTGCCTCCTTTTTTACAAAAAAAAGAAAATAACATCAAACCATTACCAACTTGTAAAATGATACAGTATAAACCAGTCATATACGCAAAACCTACTAAAGCATCAGTTTGCACGATGTATAAATAATTTTTTACTATATATAGTATACTGTAATGAGTTTTAATAGATTACATGACGATGTTTGTGAAAAAGAGTTTACTGTAAAACAATCAGTGGGTCCTGGTAATTACAAATTACAACAACCCTTAATTTGTAATAATACATATCAAGAAAATCCTAGCATCCGTATGCAGAAAAATGGCGTATCTATGCATCAAACATCAAAATGGCGTTTTTACAACGGTCCTGTTGATGTAGAATCGGAATTAATGAATATAACAAGAGATGCTTCAAAGTGTCCAAGTAAAAAATATATACCTGAATGCTCTGAATGTAATTGTGTATTTATGGATAAAGCAGGAGGTGTTATTACACATAATCTATGTGATAGTTGTGTTAAAAAAAAAGTAATGAATGGAAAACAATGTGGAGACAAGAGTTTAGTAGACTTTCCAACACAACATTTCCCAGTACAATATACTAGAATGCAGGATATACCACTTCGAGGCGTTGGTGTAAATCGGTTTGAGTATCCATGTATGGATCCTCAAGCAAACTTGTTTTTTCCTGGAAAGTTACAAGAATCTAGTAGAATGCTTGCAAAAGACCATTACATAGTATGTAATAATGTATAAAAAAAGATATTATATTTTTACTACAATACTTGATAGTTTAGATGAACTAGTAGATGAACTAGTAGATGAACCAATAGATGAATTATTATATGGAACAAGTATAAGTTTCTTATTATTATTATAAATATACTGTTTTTTTTCTCCATTCTTATCAATAAAAACTTTTCCAGGGGATACCTTATTCTTTTTACAACATAAACATATTTTCATATGTAGTCTATTATATATAAAAATATTTTTTAGGAATAATCTGGATAATTTACGCGATTAGGATACATATTTTGAAGAGACACTCCGTCCAATCCGGTATGTGGGGGCGTAGGATATCCTACAGATGGTACAGATAACATCACACCGTCTCCTCTTGCACTTGAAAAAAGCAAATAACTTAATCCGGTCATTATAAGAGTTATTGATACAGAAACAACATTTACTTTCTTGATTGCGAGAAAAACAAAAAATGCTGAAAATATAAAAGAAAACAATAATGTAGAATATATTTTTGCTTTAGAACCAATATTATAAAAAGATACAGTTAACCAATTTCCAACAGAGGACTGTTTATCTTGTGTTAAATAATATGTTCCGAAAAATATAATTATAGCGAATACAACTAGAAAAATAATTGGCGATACACTCATTTTTTTACTATACTATATTATAATATTTTTATATAAACAGTACAGTATGTGTAATCTATATTTCTATATATTTGTGTAATCTATATTGTGTAATCTATATTGTGTGATTTTCCTATACTATATTACACTTTACAATGTGCACACTACTTTTTTTACTACGATGTGTAGGATTACAACCTCTGTTACAAATAGAACCGTTTCCAAACTATAAGAAAAAATATAGAAATATGTGCAAAAAAAGTATAAATTACAGCTATACATTTGTAGTATTCTTGTTACTATTGTATCAACCTGCTCTAGAGTCTATAATTACTTACAATTCAGGTGATATATCAAATATCTCAAATATAGTATTTTATTATGTTGCTCCAATCCATTTCTATATAGCTTTTTATTATTTTCGTAATCAGGAAGAGAAAACTATATATGAATCTAAAAAACTAGATGCGATACAAAACGAAACATGTGTATTACGATGTATTCCTAAAGAAGAAACGTTGCTAAAATCATTATATATAATATCTTTTTTTGTTTTTATAGAATCTCTAATAACATTGTATATAGAAGACCCAAACATATACAAACATTTATCATATCCAATGTATATTTTTACAAAAATACTTATTTCTATTTCATTTATACCTAGTAGAATAATACTTGTATTAAATAGCCACATATTCTTTTTTTCTTTTTTACAACAAATTCATAAACTTCAAGACCTAGAAAAAACATTACGATACAGGAATTACGATGAAACTAAAAAATATTCAGTTGCTGTTTTATGTTATGAAATTATTGACATTCGTTATACTCTATCAAGACTTATTCAAAAAACAGAATTAATGTATATTTCTACAACTATGTTGGGTGGTGTTTCTACAGGATTATCTATAGAACTACAACATTGGAGTATAAGAAATATTACATCTATCGTATTATTTATATTTTCTCAAATTGTATATTTATGGATTATTTATTTAATCGATACAAGTAGGGACGAAATTGGAAAAATTATTCACAGAAGAAGTTTTGCTTCAAAATATATTCTACGAAAAAACAATTTTTCTTCTACATGTTTTGACCTAGAAAAAAATATACTACATTTACAAAATAGTTACGATACTATTGAAAAAGATAATAATAATATTAAAGAGAAAAAGAGTATAAGTAATTCACGGGAAAAAGTAATAGAAGATAATGATATTGTTATTCATGTTCATAATGAAACTTCGCAAAAAGAATTACGAAAAAGAATAAATGGTAATAATACAAGTTTTACAAGTATAAATATACAAGATAATATATTAGAAGATTCTAATGAAATTAAGAAAAAAATACAATCCTTATTACAAACAAAAAACGATTCTTGTAGTGTTGATACACCTATACTAAATAATGATGAATATATACGATGTATATATGAATGGGTCACAAATACAGGTTCTTCGGTAGATTGGATTATTGTAAATCAATTATTACAAGAAAACTGGGCGTGTTTCAAGCTACTTGGATACCATTTTACAAATGGAAAAGCTTTATCAAGTGCAATATTTATAACAACTGTCCTTATAGCATCTACTTCTATTTTGGGAAAAGTATCATCTACTCTTCAAATTTTCTAATATCTATTTCCACCCTTGGAAATTTTCTAATTTTTCTAGAATATATTGTATATCCTGATCTATATCAGGAAACCAAGGTTCTATTTCTTTTTTTGGAATCTTTTGAATATTTTGTATAAATTTTCTGATACTATCTTCTAACGTTATATTAGTATGTTTGTATGTAGAAGATATAATATGTACCTTTTTTCTTTCTATTTTTTTTTTGATTTTAGTATTTTTTTTTATACTAGGTTTTTTATATATTTTTTTTGGTTGTGAAGGTTGCTTGTTGAATGAAGACAGTAACTTCATTGTATCTTCCAACAATTGTATTTTTTTATAATATTGTTGTTTTAGGTCTTGTATATTCACTAAAATCTTGTTTCTTCGTTCTGTATTCATTGTATATAATTTATATAAAGTATATTAAAGTATATACTATAATTACATATATACAACCTATAAATATGTATACATTACATGAATTACAAAATAGTTCTATTTCTTTACTACAACAACATTCTAAAGAAATAGGAATATCAAAAACAAGTATTTATAGAAAACAACTCATAGAAACTATTACAAGTTCCCCATACTATACTCTGTATAATGAAATATGTGAAAATATTCTATCCACTATAGATTGTTCTCTTACAAAAGAACAAGAAAAAATATTCTCCACGTTATTTTTATTTTTAGAAAAAAGAGTATCGTATGATACAATATGTAAAGAAGTAGAAAAAGTATATATTCCTGATATTGCAAAAATAATTGTAGATAAAATACCATTTGAAGATATAGAATATAATAAACAAAAAATAACTATATTAGAAGGTGGTGCTGGAACTGGTAAAACATTTGTAATTAGTCATATTGTTGCCTCGTTATCAAGATTACATAATACCCTTTTTTCTTATTCTGATGAAAATAATATGGATTTCCCATTACAATATATACAAGTTCTTGCACCAACTAATAAGGCTATTAAAGTGATACGGGAAAAAATATATGACATTTGCAATTCTAAAAAAATATACAAAAATTGTATTATGTTTTCTACTATTTCAAAATTTCTTCAACAAAATATAGAATATACAAGAGATGGAGATATGGTATATAAGACAAGTTCCTATATATCAAGAGATTCACTAGACACTGTGAGATATATTATTATAGATGAAGCGTCTATGATTTCTAGAAATAACTGGAATGATCTACAAGTTCAAGTATTTCGGAAATGTAAAAATGTTCGTATTTTGTTACTTGGAGACAAATGCCAATTATCTCCTGTAAAAGAACCAACTAGTGTTATTTTTTCATTACGATACCCGAAAGTACATATTTCTTCTATTGTTAGAACAAAATCATCTGACATGGTCAATGTGTATAACACATTCCGAGAAGTTTTTACAAAAAAATGTTTAAATATCCCAGATAATACATCTTGTAAAAAGTCAATATCTTTCATACAAACTATAAAAAGTAATTTCAATATAGATACAGATATTATTTTATCGTATTCTAATAAAAGTGTTAATGAATATAACAAAATAGTTAGAGATATATTATTTAATAATCCAAAAGAAGAATTTGTTGTAGGAGAAAAAATATTATTCTCAACTTCTGCGAAATGTGCTAATATACATGGATCTTTTACAGAAGTAAAATACCATTATTACGCAAATGATGGGGGGACTATTCGTAATATAGAAGAAATTCTTTTTCCAATATCTACTTTATATACTATTGACACTTTTCCTATACAACATATTTTTCCAAATAAAAATTTTACATTATATAAGTTACAAGTAGAATTTCATAAAGATGAGATTTCTCATATTTATTATGTAAAAAAAGAACATTATACTATATTCAAATCATACTTTCAAGAAGTGTATGAAAATATTAAAGATTTTATATATACTAGAAGAATAAGTAGAAAACAAGTTTCAGAATTATGGGATCTATATTATACTATTAAGAACACATTACATTCTCCAATTACCTATTCCTATGCTTTAACTATTCATAAATCACAAGGTTCCACATTTTCAAAAGTATTTATAGATTTTGAGAATATATATAATTCTAATACAAATAAAGAAGACTTGTATAAATCGTGTTATACAGCTGTAACAAGAGCATCTGATATAGTGTATTATAAAAAATATAACAATTCTGATTATACATACAAAGATTCCCAAAAATATCCATTTTTACATAATTACACAGTTATTCCTAATAATAAAGTGTTACTAACTTTTCAAAATGGACAAGAAATTGTGTATACTAGAAATGATTTTTACAAAGATACTAGAAAACTAGTAAGAGGTGTGGTAAAAAAAGAAAAGAATGATATATTTGTATCTAATTCCTCATATACTTGGAAATTTGTTGTAAAAGATGATATGATTGTATATACCAAATAAAGTTATTGAAAATACATAAGTTCTCCTTGTATAGATTTTTGAACTGGTCTTGCTGTATTATAATTTGTATCTAAAATAGGTATAGTAGAAGAAGATATAGGTGTATCAAATACTATCCAAGAAACATTAGAAGAGTAAGGAGGGGTTGTTAACGACCCTGGGTAATAATAAAAAGTATTGTGTTCTGGTATTTGTATTTCTACATTTTCTTGTAATTCTATACATGTATCAAGGACATTTGTATTTCCTTTTTGTATAAAAAAAGAAAAAACAACAAATTGTTCATTATACGATTCACCTTTACTGTATAATTTTTTATGAACAAAATGAACTTCCATATCATATCTCTTATTATGTATCACATGTTCAGATGGTTTATGAAAATGAAAATCAGATAATACATATGGAGTATTGTTAAACATTGTAATAATTGTATTTTTGACTTTGTAATATATTGTATTTTTTTTATATAACAAGGTTGCTTGTATTTTTTTAGAAAAAAGTTCTGTTTCCAATATAGTATTTTGAAAACTTTTTACTTTTCCTTGTATATGTATAGGACTTTGTCTTCTGATATACCTATTATTATTATTATTATATATATACACTAACAGTAATACAGATAGTATAAATACTATAAAAATACTATACATATTATATAGTATTACTCTATTTTTTTAATTTTTTGTTTTAGTTCATCAAGAACTTGTTGTCCACACTTTTTTTTATTATTTGTAGGAGATAGTATTATTTTCTTTATTTTTTTTTTAACAAATGTTTTTTTATTTTGTAATTCTGCTATGGATTTTCCAGAAGATTTTCGTAATTGTAAAATATTCTTCAATTCATCCAAATAACCAGTAGAACTTGTTGTAGAACTTGTTGCAGAGATTGTTGTATTCGATTTTTGTTTTTTATTATTTTCTGTAGATTTTGATAGAGAACTTTGTATTGTTCTTGGTTTCATCGTATTCATAGGAGGTGGGGGAGGTTTTGGAATAGTATTTGTTTTATATTCTAAAGATTTATTTGATATAAAAGGTTCTTTGGAAAAAGTTATAATATTATTTTTATACTTTAACATAATCTCATTAATAGAAACACCTTGAAAACAAACATATATTTTTTCTGTATTTTCTATTGTCTTACTTTTATGTACAATAGTATCTAGTATATTATGTAAAACATTATATCCATCTTTTTTGTACTTGTCAATCCAATATTGTTCTTTTTCTTCTTGTTCTTTTTCATTAGAAACAGGGTATGATTTTATTTTTTTACAAGAAAAAGAATAGTCTGGATATTTTGTAATCCAATTATATAATACATTTTTTGTATTCGATTTTTTACTATCTGATAGAAAAAATGGTAAAAGACTTTTTACTTTTACTTTTGTAGAAGATATAAATACACGAATAGTATCTTTTTTTGAAACTATTTTGTATATATGAATAATGTATTTGGTATTCTGTTCTTCCATAATTACTTTATAATACATAAAAATTCATTATATATTTTTTTTTTTATTTAGTACAAGCTTTAAGTGCTTTTTTTGTTCTATGGGTATGACCTTTATGTTTATACACACCTAGACGTTTGTCAGAAACTTTTTTAGTTGTAGATTTTTTAGTAGATTTTTTAGTAGATTTTCTTTTGGTTGTAGACTTCTTTTTAGATGTAGATTTTTTAGTAGATTTTCTTTTGGTTGTAGATTTCTTTTTAGCACCACCAAATAAACCTGGTTGAAAAATATTACGATTACTACTGTCTTGTAAATATCTATATAAACTTTCATAATTTGCTTTTAACAGTTTCTTACAACTTGGATCATGTGTATTTTTATAATACTTAATAAAACTACTTACAAAATCAGACCATTCTTGTTTATCATAACCATCAGTACCATTAGACTTTTCTGTATTATAATTTGATTTAATATTAGTTAATAAATTAGATAATTCTTGCATTTTATAAAGTGCATTATCATTTTTAAGTTTTCTTAATTCTTTATATGTTTCATTTTCAATATCAGTTAATAATTTATATCTAATATTTAGTGATTTGATTTTTTGTAAATATTCTTTTTTTGCGTTTTTTCTTTTATTTTCATTTTTATATTCATCATTTTTTAATTTATTATCAAGTTCAATTTTAATTTCATTTCTTTCTTCATCTCTCTTTTTAATATTTAAAAGATCTTTAGATAAATTATATAGACCTTTTTTTTGTTCTTTGATTTTATTTTTTATTTCTGTAAGTGTATCTTTTCTTGCTTGGTTAGCAACTTTTTGTTCATTCTCTCTTATATCACATATTTCATTTAATAAATATATCATATCTTGTTCATCTTCTTCAAGTATCGTTCCAGGAATATATTCTTCAATATTTGAATTTTCTACTACTTTTCTTTTGGTTGTAGATTTTTTAGTAGATTTTCTAGTAGATTTTCTTTTTTTAGTAGGTTTTCTTTTAGGATCTTTACCTTTGACTAAAGATGTTCCGATGGTACTATTTAGGATTTCCCCCATCGCTTCTTGCCCGTCGCCTTTCTCGTACATTTGGTAGATGTTTTCTTTTGTTAGTACTCCATTTGACATTTCTACTATATTTTATATATATAAATACAAATTATTTTTTTTTTACTACATTTCTTATATAACATATAAATGTATCTTGGTCATATGGTATTTGGATTCACTGTAACAGAATTATACAAAATACTACAGAGTGGATACTTACGACCTGGTATAAAAACAGGAAATGAAAAATTGTATAGTGGTAATAAGAAACATCTAAGTCCGTATATATATCTTGCTTTTTATACATATACACCTCATTTTACATTTGACCCAAAACTTTTATTAGATAATAATTTTTATCTAGTAAAAGGTGGGTGGTCTCGTTTTCCTAATAAAACAAAAAAAATAATAGGTTCTTCACTTACAGAAAAAGAATTAGATAAAAAACTTATACAGCATACAAAGGGACTACATACCAATAATAGTCCAATGAATAATGAAATTATACTAGAAAAAGATATATCTTTGGTGAAATATTTACAAAAAATTACATTAACGATTAAAAAAAAAGATATACAAAAAGCATCAAAAACATATAAAAAATTACAAGAACTTATAAAACGAAAATATCCAAATGTTCATGTAAGTATAAATATATACTAAACTATAAAAATAAAAAAAAAATCTATATATCATTAGAAATTTCTTGAAAACAATTTTCACATAACCAAACTTTTTTTTTTTCATTATTAATATCTAAACAATATGGATCATATACATAGGTAGTATCTACACTATTGCATAAATCAGAACCACCGCATTTATGTTTTTTTTTATGTTTTTTTTTTATGTTTTTTTTTATGTTTTTTTGGTGTTTGCTAGATTTTATACTACTAGTATTGGACATTTTTCTAGATCCATATTCTATATTTTATAATATAAATATCAATTTTTTAATCTTTCTTTTCTTCTATAGGTTCCCAACTTCTATGTTTCATATATTTACGAAGATTTTGTATAAAAATTTGCATTTCTTCATCCCAAATATCTGGAAAATTCATAGTGTTCCCAGTTGCTTTGTTAATAATAGTTTCATTCGTATTGTTTTTCTCTGTAAAATTACGATTATGATGAAGAGCAATAATTATAAATATATAGGGAATATCAACAACTTTATCCAATCGACCTTGTAAAAACGAATAATATTCACCTTTTTCACAACCTGGGTCAAATTGTTGCTTACTCCAAAATTCTTTTGTATATGCCATAGATGCTTCTGACAAGCTCAAAAGTCCATCGGAAGAAATAAAACTTGTATCATGTACAATATTATATGTTCCAATTTTAGAACATCCAACACATTCTGTATTTTCATAACATATAAGTGGTTTTACACGAGCAAGGATACTTTCTGGTGTATATACATCATCATCGTCCATGTGCATAATGACTGGAAATTTTGCCATTTTACAAGCAAGATTTCTTTTATGCGCGATAGTACAAGGTTCATCTACATGAATATATTTTACTCGTTTATTTCCAACAAATTGATATTTCAAGTCATCATGTACAGAAGAATCTACAATAATCCATTCTAATTTATCAGGTGGATATTGAAAACGACTTATATTAAATCTTGGAAGTGAAAAAATCCACTCTCTATCTTTTGTTGGTGTAATAAGAGAAACTCCTGGTAAATCTTCTTCTTTTACTTCTGGAAAATTAAGTGTATAATTACCATCTTGTATAGTAAAAGTTGGTTGTCGTAATCCATAAATACTATTTTTCATAAAACTATATTCTACTTCTCTACCTTCAATATCACTATATCCATTTTTTTGAATACATGTAATAGGATGACATATATATGCTTTATATTTTGTATGAATAGTATTTGCATAATATCTATCTATTTCCATTTCTTCATCATTTGTATTTCTACTTTCTAATATATCTTTCACAAGCTCTTTATTCTGTAAATTTACTACATACGCATGCGCGTTCCAACAAGTTACACGCAACCAGTCTTTTTTCTTATTTTGTAAAATATCACTATGTTTGTCTGTAGAAAAAATATGTTTAATGGTTCCACCTAAATACAACATATCCCATTCTTCTGGAGGTTTTGGTAAATCTTGAATACTTCGAACAAATACAACATCATCTTCCATAATAAATACAAATTTATGACCTTCTTTTACAGCATTTTCAATAACTTGTGTATGAGATTCTAAACATCCTCTTTTTGTATTTTTGTGAAGTTTTACACTATGAAAATGTATTTTCATTTTTTGTTCTTTTGCTTGTTGAATAGCGTGTTTTTTTCTTTTTTTTCTTTCTTCTACATTAATACATACCGGATGAACTGCTGGAAAAAAACTAGTAAATTTCATTATATATAAAACTATTTTTATAGTATTTCTTATATGGTTTAATGCAAACTCATATATTTAACTTTTTTACTTAATATAATTCAATTTAATATTATTTTGTTTCTTCTATAATATTTTGAATAGCTATCTGTCCATCTCCTATTTGTACTTCTTCATCAAAGTTTCCTCTGTTGAAATTACTAACATCTTCTACCATATCTTCTACCATATCTTCTACCATATCTTCTACCATATTGTTATCAGGATATTCTTTTGTTTCTTTTTCGAGCATCATGTATCGATTAATACGGCCCACAATTATATTCTCTTCACAAGATAAAAGTCCGTCTGTATTACAGAAAATTTCATAAAAAATCCTTTTAGCTTCTCTTTTCCCACCATCTTCTTCGGTGTTAAAAAAACTCGAAATAAGAATAATTATATCACTATACATCAATCTGTTAATATTATTATTTACATTATTATATCTACCTGCGTATAATCTTAAAAATGTATTATATAAAGATGTATTTTCTATCGGAAACATATATTGTAAATTTTCTATAATCATATTTTCAAACTCTTCTTTTGTAATAAATTCTCTTGGAGGAAGTATTTCCGGTTCTTCTACATTTGGTTCTTCTACATTTGGTTCTTCTACAATAGATTCTTCTACCATATTTTCCTCAAAATTATCTTTCGACAAATACGAACCCATGGTGTAGATTGGGATTTTTTTTTGTATATAATGTGTATTAGTGTATATATGTATAGATTATTCAATTTTTTTTTATTTATTTTATAAGTAAAGTATAATATGACTATTTTTTTGTAGGTTTTATATTCTTCTACCTGAGATGACGTTTTCCCCGGCGTTTTCTCCGACGTCTTTCACGAGTCTTGCGTCGTGCATCCTGTTGTCTCTGTCTATTCTTGGGACTCCTGTACCTCCAAGTGGTTCCACAATTAGGACAGAAGTGGATGAACTGCTTCCTCCTTTTTATTTCTCTGTACACCATCGGTAGTTACAAACAACTGAAAAGTTTTTCACCTGAGTTAAAAATAGTAATACAATGTTCTTCACCCACCCGTGTCAATTTTTTTTATATAAAAAGATATTACTATATATAGTATTATATACTATTATATACTTGAAAAACATTATTTATAATGGGAGTTCCAAGATTTTTTATTGAAATTTTAAAGAAATACAAGAATACACATTTTGTGAATAAAAACTTTGTGTATAATACCTTTTTTATGGACTATAATGCTTTTATTCATAATACTGTAAAAGGGGAGTATTTTAAACAAACGACTTATGAAAAATTTGAAAAACTTACATCATTACAAAAAGATAAAGAAATAGCAAATTTTGTAGTTCAAAAAACATTAGAATATATTAATACTCAAATTAAACCAACAAACACACTATATATTGCTTTTGATGGTCCAGTTCTTTTCGCAAAAATGAAACTCCAGAGAGCAAGAAGATATAAAGGTATTATGGATAAAACATATTTACAAGAAATAAGTGATATATTTAGTATGCCTCCAAAAACAGAGTCTTTATGGTCAAGTGGAGCTATTTCTCCAGGGACTGTATTTATGGAAAAAGTAGCAGAGGGTTTAGAAAAAGCAGCATCTTCTAAAAAAATTATGAAAGGAAAAATTCAAGTTATTATTGATAATACAAGTATTGCAGGAGAAGGAGAGCATAAAATTATTCATTATATTAAAAAACACAATCCTTCTGGAACTATTGGTATTTATAGCCCGGATGCTGATATGCCTATTTTGAGTATGCAATTACATAACGATGTATATTGTCTTCAACCATATGACCCAATTCATAAAAAAGAACATGTAGAACTATATCCAGATATAGAGGGTGGTGATATTGTATTTTCTTTGAATACATACAAAGATGTGTTATACAAAGAATTTCCAAATATTTCTATTACCCGTGAAGAGTTGTCGAAAGATATTATGTTTTTATCATTCTTTATCGGAAATGATTTTGTTCCAAATATACCATTTTTTAAAAGCACGGACAAATGGGCTCTTTCTACAATAGTAAATATATACAAAAATATTATTCAAAAATACAAACACCATGATCAAAAAAGTCTAACATATATACAAAATGACAAAGTTCAAATTCATGTAGAAATGATTACGGAAATACTACAAAATATGGCAAATATGGAGGATGGTAGAATGAAACGAATATATAGTGATCTATTGAGAAATATGAATGGAGATAAAAAAAAGAAAGAAGAAGAAAAAGAAGATAACTTTGAAACACGTAAAGGTTATTTTGAACATAAAATGTATTATTCTAAAAATAATCCTAACGCAGAACCAGAATTATTTACAAAAATCGATTATAATAAACACCATAATGAGTGGAAAAAAGAGTATTATCAACATTTTTTAGATTTTACAACAGAAACTCCGCAAGAAATACGAAATTGTAAAAAAGAAATGTGTAAAGAATACTTGAAAATATTAGTATTTACAGCAAATTATTATTATAATGAACTACCATCTTGGAAATTTTATTACTCATATCGTGTCGCACCGATGCCTTCAGACATATTATATTTTATGAAAGAAATGCCTAAGAACCTAGAGTTTTCTTTTGAAAAAGGGGAATCTTATACTCCATTAGAACAACTTGCTCTTATTACACCACCGCATGATGTAACACTTTTTCCAAAGGTATACCAAGAACATATTACTAATCCAAAATCTCCATTATTTCCTTTTTATCCTATTCACTGTAAATTAGATAAATTGGTTGGTGGAAAACATATATACGCAAAACCAATGCTACCTCCTTTTGTTCATGAAATTGTGGACCCAGTTATAAAAAAATTGAGTAAGAAATTTACAAAAACAGAACAAAAACGAAATATTCTCCAAACAGAATACTATGAATATAAAAATTGATATTTTTAATTAGTTTTGCTATATAATAATTACATAAATACTGTAATAGACTATGTCCGAAAGACCAGTAACACGAAAAAACCCAAGAAAACGTAAGATTGTAAATGTTCCAAAAGAAGAAATAAAAAAAAGAAAACAAAAAGATATACGAAAAGATATACGAAAAGATATACGAAAAGATACTCGAAAAAACGCTAATAAAATAAAAGAAAAATGTCTATCTTTTTATAATAATACAATAATGACTTTTGATAATATTTCAGAAGAACGCTTGTATTCTAGATATACTCAATTATATACAAGAATGAGAGAATCAGAGAAATGTAGAATACAATTTTTACAAAATAAGTGTCTTGTTCAATCTTCTGATAAAAAAGAAACCTATATTGTAGAATTATATAATGGTCAGTATACTTGTAATTGTGGAAATATATACAAAGAATATAACAGAAAAAGCTGTAAGCATATTATAGCTGTATGCAATTATCATGTAAAAAATTGTATTACAGATTATATGACGAAACCAACACGTGATATAATACAGTTAGACAAAATTATGGACTCTTTACATATTGATTCAAAAAAAGACAATATGCAAAATATTACAAAATCTTTAGAGGAATTATAAATTTTTTTATTAATTCAAGATATATAATAATGAATAAGAAAATAGTATATATCTTTGCGATTATCGCATTAATGTTATTTTTTGACTACATTGATGACAAAGATGACAGTGATGATGAACAATTTACTATAGAAGAAATTCAAAAAAATACTTGCTTCAAAAAAAGAAAATACAACAAGGGAACATGTGTTCGTGGGAAAGGTAATTGTTATAAAAAAAATAACCAATATACAAAACATCCAGATATGCCTTGTTCTGTTTCAAAATTACACGATAATGTTTCAAAATATCCTTATAGGTACGTAAATGATATAGGTGATACAAATTCACATCTTCCAGTATCTACTATTATAGATACGCATACTTTTGATGGAAACTCTTTCTATGGAATTCATAAACCCTTTGTAATAAGTGGAAGAAATCCTGATAGACCAAGAGACTGTATGTAAAAATATAAATATAGTATAAGGTATATACAAAATGTATTTGTTTGGCGGTGATATAATAGTAAATCAGGATATTACAGAAATAAAAGACCAAGAAGATATAAAAAACCAAGAAGATATAAAAAACCAAGAAGATATTAAGAAACAAAAAAAAGTAAAAAAAGTACAAAGAAGAAAACAAAAAGTAAGTGTACAATCTATTCTTCATTCTGAACTTATTAATAAACATAATGGTAATATAATGGATATAAATGAAGATATCCGAAACACAAATACACTATATAATCTAGAAATTCCTGAAATTGAAAATACTAAAAATATACAACTAGATGAAAAAGACCTGTTTAGACCAATAGGTATATTAGATCCAGAAGGAAAGGAATTAAATCCATTGACACAAGAACCTTATCAAAATCTATATACAGAAGCAGAAAAATTTCCAAATACATATTCAGGATATGCTATGGGGTCTAAAGGATGGAGTGAGTATAAGACCTATAAAAGTAAAGAAGAAATTCTTACAAAATTATATAACAAACAAGTTATTTTGGTTACAGCAGGAACGGGTGCTGGGAAAACTGTATTAGTTCCAAAATTCTTATTACATGTTTTAAATTACCAAGGAAATATAGCAATTACTATACCAAGAACAGAACCAACTATAAGCGCCGCAGAATATTCCGCAAAATGTTTGGATGTAGAGCTTGGGACACATGTTGGATATTCTACACAATTTAATAAAAATAAATCAGAACAAACAAAATTATTATATACCACAGATGGAACTATTTTAGCAAAATTAAATGGAGATGATCCATATTTAGAAAAGTTAGATGGGTTAATTATTGATGAAGCACATGAACGAAATGCAAATATAGACCAAATTTTGTTATTAGTGAAAAAGGTTCTTACAAAAAGACCAGAATTTAAATTAGTAATTATGAGTGCTACTATTGAACCAAAGATATTTATGGAATATTACAAAGAATTTAATATTGACCATGTAGATTTACCAATGGTTCCAAATTACAATGTAGAGGAAATTTGGTTGAAAGAAAAAGTAAATATTATTAAAGATGGTAATGTTATAAATAAGGCGTATATTCAAAAAACCGCAGAAATTATATGGAAAGAAATATTATTACCTGGTAAAGAAGGTGATATACTTGCTCTTTTACCATCAGCAAAAGAGGGTGTCGAAATATGTCAATTGATTCAAAATTATATTAAAGAAGAAAAAAAGAAAAATAATTCTTTACAAATAAAACCATTCTGTATAAAATTAGAAGCAAAAAGTAGAAAAGAACCATATGGTTCTGAAATAGACCCATCTACAAAAAAACCATATACAGAAAAGAATTATGCGATTGGTTCTAAAGATTACAAGAATATCAATAAAACCTATACAAGAAGAATTATTATGGCAACAGAAGTTGCGGAATCTTCTATTACTTTTGATGGAGACCCTATTAATTTTGTAATTGATACAGGTTTGGCACATGCGAGTAAGTATTATCCTAATGAACAATTAGAGGCACTTGAAAAAAAATATATAGCACGTGCAAACCATATCCAAAGAAAAGGAAGAACTGGGAGAAAACAAGAAGGTGTTTGTTATAATGTATTTACAAAAGAAGAGTATAATAATTTCTTAGAATGGCCTATCCCAAAAATCATGAACGAAAATATTATTTCGATTATTTTGTCTTTTATGAGGAAACCGTATATTACACATGTAGATATTCCTTTTTCTTATCCAACAAAACGGTCTACCTTGGAAAATAAAAGCTTGAATGAATATTTATTTGAATTCATAGGACTACCGGAAAAAGATTATATAGATTCCGCGTTACTTCAATTGGAACAAATTGGAGCAATAGAAGTAAAAGATAAAAAAGGAACTATTACAGAATTTGGAAAAGCAGTACAAATGTTTGAAAGAGAATCCCTATCACCTCAACAAGCCGCAACTATCTTACATTCTTACAATTATAGATGTTCTGATGAAGTAATGAATATAGTTGCCTTGTTATCTAAGGTAGAAGGTAGATTTGGAAATATATTTAATCAAAACTTCACAAAAGAAAAGAACAAAAAATCGAATAAGTATAAAGAAGATGAAAAGAAATATATTGCTATTATGAAAAAAAATTCCTCTTCATATGGTGATATTATCACATTACACAAAATACTAGAAACATATAAAAAGAAACAGTATATTGTTTCTAGAGAAAAAGGAAGAGAAAAACTTCAATCTAGAGAAAGTAACGCAACAGGAACTTCTTGGGCAAAAGAAAACTTTATAAGAGCAAATAATCTAAAAGATGCTGTTCATGGAAAAAAAACAAAAATAGAAGGAATTAAAAAAATATTTGGAATGTGTATCAGTCGTTATAAGGATGTTATACAAAAAAATGTAGTTACTCATGATAAAATAGAAGAAAACATTATACAATCATTTGTAAATGGATACACAAGTCATATTATTCAATCTAATGGTAGAGATTATATGTATTGCTCTCCAAAAGAAAAGACCTTTTCTATGGTTGGTAATAAAGAATCTATGATAAAGTATGTAAAACAAAAACCCCCTTTATGTATTCAAAACTATTATTTTAAAAGTATTACTGGTATGAAATTCTTTGGATGCGTTACTAGAATACCACCCAAAGTAAAAGAACAAATGACTGATATAGCAAAAGATATAATTAAAAATTGTAAAAAAAATAAAAAGACAAATACACAAAAAATTTCTTTTTTACAAAAGACCATAGGAAAAAAAAATAAAAAGAAAAAAAAATATACATATTAAGTTAACTATAATAAAAAATAAAAAGAAAATTATATATGTAATTTTTTGTATACACCATATATAACATATAGTTCTTTCTTTTTTATAATACTCTATATTATCTATACTGAAATGTAGGATATCCAAGAATTTTACATCTTTCTACAAGAAGAGGACTCCTTTTACTCCAATCAATATTATCTATATTAAAATATATGTAAGACAAGATATTATAAATATGCTTACAATGCCCCTTATTACGCTTAGAATTATTATGATAATAAGAAGGACAGTTACATACTGGATAAGACATATTTTCTATCATATCATATGAATATCCATCACTACATATTTCTATTGCAGGGAACATTTCAGATATTTCAGGAAAATATATTGTATAATTTCCTATATAACCCTCCCTATTACTAATATATGGTATTGGAATATTATTTTTTATACAATAAATAATATTAGACTTATTGTAAGCATATGTTGTAATAGGAATATCTTCTACATCGCGACTTTCTTCCATAAACTTATATTCCGGATCTTCTTGAATTTCCGGATCTTCTTCATCTTCTTGAACTTCTTGAATTTCCGGATCTTCTTCATCTTCTTGAACTTCTTGAACTTCTTGAACTTCTTGAACTTCTTGAACTTCTTGAACTTCTTGAACTTCTTGAACTTCTTGAACTTCTTGAACTTCTTGAACTTCTTGAACTTCTTGAACTTCTTGAACTTCTTCATCTTCTTCATCTTCTTGAACTTCTTGAACTTTATTTTCATCTTGATTATCTTGAATAGTATTTTTTATAGTATAGTGTATATTCTCTGATTCTATAAAAGAAAAAATATTACGAAGCTGTCTTTCTGAAAAGAAAGAATTGGAAAACTTTACAGATAGCCCATTATAGAGTGTGAAAGATAACGACGACATACTTTTCAAAGTATTTTTACTATTTTTGTTTTTATAATGTGTGTAAAAAAAATCAATTTTTTATAAACATTTTTCTGGAACATATTCCATGTTCCTATACTGGTAACATTCGGTAAATAATGAATACGAAATAGTTTTATTATGAGTAATCAAATACGTATTATACAAAGTATTATACTTGTAATACTCTATACAAATAATTAGTATCATACATAGAATCATTAGTAACGTGAATACCCCAATATACATTTTTGTAACCTTATCTTGATGATATTGGACATAGGGAGGTATAAATATATCTTTCTGTGGAATATGTTTATACCTCTTTTTTTTTTGATCTATTATAGAATTGAATACCCTTTGTCTTTTCCTAGTTTCCATTTTTCTACTTGAAATAAGTTCCCACTCATCATTCTCTATATCAGAAGGGATATTGTCAATTGAAATCATAATATTATCCATTAAAAGTATATAATTTATACTATATTTACAAGTATATTAATTATAGTATTCAATTTTTTTTTATATAAAAAACTGAACAGTACAGTTAGTATATATATATACTTGTAAATATAGTGCACTAATTTATTACAACAGGTTTCATATACAATGTCTCTTGTAATTGTAGAATCGCCTAATAAAATCAAGAAAATCTCTTCTATTCTTGGAAAAGATTTTCTTGTAATGGCATCCTTTGGTCATATACGAGGTCTTTCTAGTAAAAAGATAGGAATTGATAAAAGAACATTGGATGCTGAATACAAGGTTACAAAACCAAAAGTAGTATCAGAATTGCGAAAAGCAGCAAAAAAAGCACTTTCTAGTAAAAAAACTATTTATATTGCAACAGATTTAGATAGAGAAGGGGAAGGTATAGCGTGGCATATTATGGATGAACTCAAGTTATCATATCCTACAACAAGAAGAATGGTTTTTAACGAAATTACAAAATCTGCTATTACAAGTGCTCTAGAGGAAGCAAATACAAATGGGAGAATGAATACAAATGCTGTAGATTCGTATAAAGCAAGGTCCTTTATGGACAAAATAGCTGGTTTTACCATATCTCCTCAATTATGGAAATATGTGAAAGGGGCAAAATCTGGTGGTAGAGTTCAATCTGTAGCTACAAGACTAGTCGTTGATAAAGAAAAAGAAATACATTCTCATATACCAAGTAAAGAATACAAGGTATCGGGTATTTTTTCTAAAAATATATTTGCTACTTTATTTCAAAAAATTACTGACAGAAAAGAAGTAATTATGTTACTAGAATATTGTAAAAAAGCTATTTTTACAATATCAAATAAGAAACAAAAATTAATATACAATTCACCCCCACCTCCATATACAACATCTAGTTATCAACAAGATGTTGGTAAAAGATATAATATATCTCCAAAAGAAGCTATGTCTATAGCACAAAAGTTATATGAAAAAGGGGTTATTACCTATCATAGAACAGATGTTACTATTCTTTCAAAAGAATTTGTAGAGTCTTGTGAAGAGTATGTTATAAAAAAATATGGAAAAGAATATTACAAAGGGTTTGTAAAAAAATCTAAAAAAAAAGGAGAACAGGCCGCACACGAAGCAATTCGCCCAACTCATATAGAAGATATTATTTTACAAGATATTTCACAAAAAGAGCAAAAAGTATATACTATGATATGGAAACGAGCACTCGCATCTATAATGGAAAGAGAAAAGTGTCATATATTTCTTATAGAAATATTACTAGATAATACAAATCAATATTGGTTCGTAGCTTCTTTTACAAAAACTATTTTTCCAGGATATACTATTTTGTATGACAATAAGAAGGAAGATGTAAAAAATAAAGAAATAGAAACTATTAACAATGGAGATATAATAACGTATAAAAAAATAGAATCTCTGGAGTATATCTCGAATCCTCCAAATCGTTTTACAGAATCTACACTTGTAAAAGGTTTGGAAAAAAAAGGAATAGGGAGACCAAGTACATATGCAAATATTATTTCTACAATACAAGAAAGAAAGTACGTCCATAAGAAAAAAAATGTAGTAGGAACCAGAAATGTAGAAAAAGTAGTTCTTGAAAAAAATACAATACAAGAAAAGACCACTACACAAAAAATAGGTGATACAAAACAAAGATTATTTCCTACAGAACTTGGAACAAGAACGACTTCTTTTTTAGAAGAACATATTCATACTATTATGGACTATACATTTACTTCTAATATGGAACAAGAATTAGATAATATAGCGAATGGTTCTAGTGAATGGAAACAGGTTGTATTTTCTTTACAAAAGTCTTTAGAAAAATTGATTTCTTCAATTCCTTCTTTATCTTCTTCATCAACAACAAAAACAAAAAAAATGTCAAAAGTTATTCTTGGATTATATAATAATTACGAGATTGAAGTAAAAAATGGACCATATGGACAATTTTTACGATATAACGGTAAAAATTACTCTTTTCCAAAAGAAGAACCGACATTAGAAGATGCTATTGAAAGAATAGGACAAAAAAAGAATATATCAAAATCTTTTTTTTCTTATGAGTATACAAAAAATAACAAAAAAGGAAAGATTGAAGGTAAAAAAGGAAAATATGGAAACTATATTACTTTTCAAGCAGAAAATACGAAACCAGAAAGCTATTTTGTTTCATCAGAGTATAAAACAAATGATGAGTTATTTTCTATATTAACATTGGAAGAGTGTGTTACACAAATAGAATATGTAGAAAATTATAGAAAAAATAAGAAAAAATAATCATAATACAGTATTGTATAATTCATATATTATATAATGTAGATTAAAAGCATATAATAATAATAGTATAAAATCTTTTGTTTCAAATATAGTGTCATCGTCTTCTATTATGCTATAAAAGTCATTTTCCATACTAACTTCGTTTGTAGTAATGTTTGCTTTTTTCATATTATAGTTACATGTAATATGATTAATGTTTTTAACATTTCCTATAATTTCATCTTTGATAGAAATACCATCTTTATTATATGTAATAATAATTTTTAATGTATTATTATACACATCATTTTCTTCTATGATTTTTTTGGAAGACCGTATTTTATATATAATATTAAAGTAATATGTATTATTAGATTCAATATTTGTACAATTTCCATCTAACTCTATATCATCTTTACTAGTATTAAGAATATTTGCTTTATACAAATTATTATTATATGTAATCTCGTTATATGTAAATAACTTACCATATTTTATTTCTACAGGAACATAAGAATATAAAAATGTTTTATCGATCGTATATATATATTTCATATTTGTAAGTGGAATATCTCCTATTTTTTTATTTTTTTTCTTTTGTATAGTCGCAATAATATAGTTTTCTTTTTCTCCTTCTGGAATTGTAAAATCCTCTGTATTTGTGTTTTTCCAGTATAATAAAGAACAAAACACACTAAATATTATAATATGAAAGATTATTTTACTCATAGTATAATATAAAGTGTAGAATAAAATGAAATTACACAAACTACCTTACAAGAAAATAAGTATATATATAGTAGTATTACTACTTTCTATTATAGGAAGTATTTACTGGAATAGACCAAATAAAGAACACTTTGATTGTGAAAGAAAAGAAGTTATACCATCTGAAATAAAAACAAAAAAAGAAGATCTAAATGATAGTATAAGTGCATTATCAGATAATATATCCAATCTTTTAAAAGAAAATTTACAAACAATTATTCAAACAGTAATACAAAAAAATACATTAGAAGAAGAGAATAATATACTTCAAAAACAATGTACTCCTGAAAAAGAAGAAGAAGATAAAAATATGAAAAAATATGCAAAAATAGAATAATAACTATAAAAAATAACAATATGTATATATTTTTTTATTTATAATATAATATTATTTTGTAAAAATTCTTGGAACATAATATTATTTTGTAAAAATTCTTGGAACAACACCAATACTAATAAGTTCTTGGAAGAACAATTTACTAGCATATGGGACTTGAACTTGACTAAAGCTTGTATTTTTATCTTTACAAGATAGACATTTGAATATATTTTTATTGGAATTGCTTACGGCAATATGACCACATGAATCGCAAACATAAAATACATATTCATCAGAACAATTAAACATTTTTTCTTTAATAATACCACTTGCAGCATATCCAATCATACAATCTCTTTCCATCTCACCAAAACGAAGACCTCCATCACGAACTCTTCCTTCTGGTGGTTGTCTAGTAAGATTTTGAAGAGGACCGGTTGCTCTTGCGTGAATTTTATCTTTTGACATATGTTTTAGTTTTTGATAATATGTTGGTCCAATAAATACCCTGGCCTCCATTTTTGTACCATTTTTAGGATTATACATTTGTTCTTTTCCATATTTCTCAAAATTACATGATTCTAATATAGATGTTATTTTAACTGTATTTTCTGGATTATTATTACAGAAAGGTGTTGCGTCAAATTCAAATCCTTTAATACATGCTGATTTTCCAACAATTGTTTCCAATAATTGACCTAATGTCATTCTGCTTGGTATAGCAAGAGAATTTACAATAATATCAGGTCGAATACCTTCCATTGTATATGGCATATCTTCTTGTTTATACACCATTCCAATTGTTCCTTTTTGTCCAAATCGACTACTAAATTTATCACCTATAACAGGTGTTCTAATAGAACTAATACGAACTTTTACAAATTGATAAGAGTCGTTGTCTTTGTTTACATACACAGTATCTACATAACCAGACACATTGGGTCCAATTACAACAGAAGCATCTCTAAATTTAGGACCACTATCCATTGTATTCTTGATAGGTATAACCTTACCAATAATGACATCTCCTTCTTTTACATAAGAACCAAGTTTTACAAAACCATTTTCATCCAATAAATCATAAGAACCGGGTTTCATACCAGATGTTCGTAATGTTCCATTTGGATTAAATTTTACTGGTTTGCAGAATTTCTCTTCTTCAAGGGATGCTTGGTTTTTCTTTTCACTATCCTTGTATGTTTTATAGTATAGGGAACTAAACATTCCTCTTTCAATAGAATTTTGATTCATAATTAACGAATCTTCTTGGTTATATCCTGTAAAACAAGCAATTGCTACAATAACATTTTGACCGGATGGTAGGTCCTTTTCATATAAATACTGTGATGGTTTTGTAGAAACTAAACAAGTCTGTGGAAAAATAAGAACTTGTCCCGAATTGTCCATTCGTGTCCTATAGTTCGTAGCGTATACAGACAATGCCTGTTTTTTCTGTGCGGCTTCATACATAATACGGATTGTAGGATTATGCTCTGCAAATGGAATAGTAATAACCGATGCTCCAAACATCATAACAGGGTGTATTTCACAATGGGTATAACGAATAAATGTATTATCTGTATCTTTATTGTTCAACAAGTCCTGGTATGACATAGAAATCATAAGCGTATCTTCTTCTTCTACATCAATATATTCTATTTTTCCTTCTTCCATTAAATTATTCCAATTTTTTTTAGAATTTTTAACATCTTGAAAATCTTGTAACGTAATAAGAAGTCTATTATTTTCTACTACAAACAATGGTCTACAAAGACGCCCATCTTCTGTATGTATATGTATCTCTTGGTCTTCCATATTCCATGAAATAGATGTATATTTATTAATATCACCTGTGTTTCTTCGTATATATCGTAAAATAGACACTACTTTATGAGGATGTTTTGTAGCCCCATATGGAGAACCATTTACAAAAATACAAACAAGAGTTTCCATATCTTTTGGTTGTATATCATGTATATTTTGAATATATATATATAATTTTTGTAAAACATTATAAATACCAATATCATCAGAACTAACTGTAATATATGTCATCATAGACAAGTTCTTATTTACACCAATAGAAGAACCGTCTGGTGTTTCCGAAGGACAGAGACGCATCCAGTGTGTTGAATGTAATTTTCTTGGTTCAATCATCTTACTTCCAGATTCTGCTTGTGGGGCATTTACTCTACGCAAATGAGAAATAGTAGATGGATAATTTAAACGAAGTAATGGTTGTGCGATACCTTTCTTACTTATAGAAGATTGGCTTTGCATTCCCCATGTTCCCGTACCTAAAGCGAACCGTGTACTACTTTCAATATTTTTTGTTCCATTACTTAGCTTTTTCCCAACCGATGAATAAATCTCATCGATTTTACCATCACGCATATTTTTTTCTACATCTCTTATAATGTCTTTGGTTAGTTTATTCATATTGTTTTTAAATAACTCTTTCATTAATAATCCACTTGTATTTATTCTTTTATTAATAAAAGAATCCCTATCATCGTATTTTTTAATACCGAGTGATGTATACAGTAATTTTTTAACCATAAAACCTAAAAACCATGCCTTTTTTAATAAATCTTTTCCAATATGGGGAAACAATTCTTCGTGTAATAATTTCAATACATAATTTTGTCTATATATTTCTTCATTCTCATCCATTTCTTTCAATTCAGGGAATCTTGTAATATATTTTGCCATATAGTTCAAGGCCACTTTCTGACTTTGAATATGGGATGATTCTTGTATTGAATTTTTTAATATATGAAAAGCACTTTTATTTTTTTCTAACAAAGGGTTAAATAATATCATTTCTGTAATATCTTTATCTGTAATAATACCTAGTGCTCTAAATACAATAAACACAGGAAATGGGTGATCATGTTTAAATCTTTGAATAAATACCTGGACTGTTGTATTTTTTGTTTTTCTATATATTTTACATCTTGTAGATCTTGTAATATCATTTTTATAGGATACAGACATAATCTCTACTGTATCTGAAAAGGATGTTTGTGTGTTTTGTGAAAAAGCAAGTATCTTGTTTTCACACTTCCTTTCTTGTGAGATAAGAACTTTTTCTTGACCATTTACAATAAAATACCCACCTTTGTCATACTCACATTCTCCTTTTTCTGCCCGCATTCTTGCTGGGAGATTACTCAAAGGACAATGTTTAGATTGTACCATAATTTGTAATGATATCTTTTTATGAATAGTATCAAATTCTCTTGTAACAGGAATATCAGAATCTTCTTTGTATAATACATATTTCTGTTTTACATCAAAATATAAATAGGAAGCATAGGTAAGATTTCTCCATCTTGCCTCTGCTGGATATAATAGCTTAATACTACTGTCATTTTCTTTAATTCCAGGTTGCGAGACCCTAATATTATCAAACTCTATATGCCATTCCTCCATATATTTCTTCTTATGTTTATTATACTTTTCACGAATAATAATAGGATTATCATTTTGTAATATATTAGGAATATATGTGTCAATAAACTTATTATATGATTCTATATGATGTTCTGTAAGCTTGTTTTTAGAAAAGTAATTATCAAACAAAATCCAAGATAACATTAATATATCATTCTTTTCAAAACTGTCCTTATCTGAAAAATTTTCTAATTTCTTTATCTTTTTTTCAATATCTTCAACCTCCTTATAAGAGCTTTTTTTAACACTTTGAATATTACTTTCAAATGTAGAAGTATTATTCGTACTTGAATTAAAACTCGAATTGGAACTTGAAAACGACATTGTAACACACTTTCTTTCAATACTTTATAGTATTATAATATTCTTAAACCATTATATAATTTTCAATTTTTATACATATAATACTATTTTTAGAGTATTACTCATAAATCAGTAAATATTAAATATACTTTACTTATTTTTATTCATATAATATAGTAATAATAAGTTATGCACATTATATCAAATAAAGAAGGTATATCTGTATTAGTTCAAGTCGGGATGTTTATTGTATTTTATAGTATCTACAATATGATATTTGGTGAAAACGCACCTTTTACTCATATCATATCAACATCTTTTGTATTTGCTGTCTGGTTATTTGTGGTCATTATATGTTCCAATTTGTCTATGGCTTTAAGTGTTCCTTTATCAAGGGAAGTAAAATAATATTATAGTATAGTATAGTATGATTGCTTTAATTATAGTTGCTTTTTTATTAATAGTAACATATATTACTCAAAAATATACAGATGACATAATGTCTGAAAAACAAGTAAAAATGTTAGTTTTTTCATCTGTTTGGTTTATTGTCATATATATTTTTTGTTATAATATACTTATACATCAAAATACATCGATTAATCTATTAATGGAAAATTCTCTATACATTCCACTTATATTTTATATATTATGGTATATAAGCTGTTCTATTATTATTCATAAGCTACAAATACATAGTGGGTACGGTTCATTGATAAGTAAGAAAACAAAAAACAATATGAGCGAAAAAGATAAAAATGTATTATATTAATATACAAATATGATAATCCCAATGTATAAAAATAAGAATATACATACCACATTTTCTGTAGATATGTTTGTAACTGTACTATTTATAGTTTTTTTTTACCATTTTTTTAGGGGGTTCATATTACAAAAAAGTGTAATAGGATACGAAATTTTTACTAGTACTATTTTATTAATTGTATGGTATGGTGTAATTCACGTATTATGAGTCCTTTTTAGGTCTGCCTCTAGATATACTTATCTTTACAGTATTTTCCTCAATAATTTCAACTTCTTGAGGAAAAGCGCCCACTGGAGCTTTATAAATTTTTGAAAGTTGTTTCTTAGGAGAACAGTCCCCGCATTTACCAGTATACAAGTCTTTTACATTTTTTGCAATAATTATCTTCTTATATCTAGACAATTCTTTACATGTATTATTTGTTGTTTCAATAGAAACCATACATAATTCTGATACTTTTTTTACAGTATATTGTATATATTTTTTTTCTACACAAAATAGAGATATGCACCCTGAAGCAATAGATTGTGGCATCTTGGAGCTCAGTAAAGATAATTTTTTAATATAACGTGATATATATATAATGTGCGAAATCGTTGTATCATCCATATTAAGAGTGTAACAAACTGTTTTAATAATATTTTCAGGTTCTGTTGGTTTTGTAAAATCATGTTTAGATTTTGTAGTATGTTTTTGTTGCTTCTTAAAAAAGTATAAATCATCAAACAACTTACTCCCTTCATTAAAATTGATAGCACTTTCATTTTTTTTATATTTCTGGTTTCTAGATAATTTTTTATGTTCTTCAATAAGTTTTTCAGAACAAATATGAGAATCTGTATTCTCTTCTTTACAAATAACATACTGACATTTTGCCATTAATGCACAGCGAACACCACCTCTTTTTAAATTTTTTATACCTTTTGTTAAAGTTGTATATAGGATATATGCTTTATCTGCCAGTATCCCAGAAATAAGTAAGCTTTTTGCAACACTCTTAATAATATTATATACGTGTAACAAGTTTCTAGATTCACTGGACATTGATATTTGAAGCTGGAGATTTCCAATCGCATGGTTCTTATGAACCATAGTGGATAAAGAGTTCGGTATTAATGGATTAGAAGGCATTCCACACCTAGAGTTATCTTTTGAATTGGAGTCTAAAAATGTTCTCCATTCCTGATTATCAGAAATAATAACACCCTCTTCCTTTCCACATGTTGTACATACAAATGTACCTCTGTCTATAATAAGTGTTTCTTGTTTACAATTTTTACATATATGTTGCGTATTTTCTTCTATTTTTACTTGTTCTTTATCACTTTCTTTAAATTGTCTAAACATATCATCTACGAATGACATCTTTACAAAATAGTAGTAGATACTTCTAAATAGTACAAATATTCTTTGTATAAGTAATCTAGTATATATATAAAACAATCGATTTTTTTATATACTATACTAAAAAAAAGGATGTTCCCAAAAGATATATCCTTACTAATTGAAGAATATGTTCCGTATATAAAAACGGTCGAAAAATACAATATACAAACTCATTTTGCTCTAGAATATATAGAATTTCAAAAAAAGAAAAATATATGTAAAGTATGTGAGAAATATTTTTTTATTTGGAAAATGTGGAATACGTATGATATTCTATGCCCACTGTATAAAAATAAAAAATTAGAACATATTCATATGTAATAATAAAAAACTAAAACATATTCATATATAAGAATAAAATGGAATGGGAGTCTATTGAGTATGTAGAAGAAGAACAAGATACTTTTACTACTATAGATTTTATGTCAAACAGTATATATTATATAGAACATCCAGAATATAAAACATATAATAATATTATTCACTTTTTACAAGATTCGTATAAGAAAAAAGGGTCTTTAACAAGACAAATAAAGGTTGATTTTCCAAGGTTGGAATGTTATATTAATAATACTCGTATAAATACATTACAAAATCTTATACAACATATACAACATATACCCTATAAAAAAGAGTTGTACTCTTTATGTACGCAAACTTCCTTATTTCCAATCACCCATATGTGTTATCAAATATATACAAATTTTGAAAAAAGAATACATCTTTCTGATAAAAAAACATACCCTATTCAAATATATATAGATTTACAAAAAAACACAATTTCTTTGTATAAAACATTTCGTGTTATATATATACATGAACGAGAAGAAGAAGAAGAAATAGAAACTATAAAAACATGCACCTTTTTATCTAAAGATACAAATACCCTCTCTTTTACATATATTAGACAATAGATACAAACAATAATATACCATAACATACACATTGTATAGGATAATTATATATTGTATCACAAAAATCATACCCAAATACAGAAGAACAGTATGTATAACCATCTATCATAGTATCTTTACAATATTCTTCACTAAACAATTGAATACAAGATGCAATTTGTTCTTCTATACACATGTTATATAATTAAACTACATAATAACATCTTTATACCAAATAGTTTTTTTATATCATACTATAATATATTATGAAACAATCAAATTGTTTATTGTGTTTAATTGGTGTATTATTACTAATATGTATGTTTGTCCCATACGAAACATTTACATGTCAAAAATACTCTACATTTGCTGATGATACTTATAATTCTTTGATAACAAAGGATATGTATAAAACAATATATTCTGATTCCACATCATCATCTTTTTGGGATAATTATGATGAACGTATTACAACATCTTTTGGATATGATGATCCAATTGAAACAAATACAGATTTTCTACATCATAAAAATGTTAGAAGACGATTTCCTTGTGGTTCTAATATGTATACAGGAGATGAACAAAGATTATCAGAAGGAGAATGTTTACAATATAAAAATTTGGGTTGGTGTATATCAAATGATGGTGGTAGTTGTAAAAAAGGAAGTGAATTAGACAATTGTGACTGTTATTATCAATCTAATGGAATAAATGAAATATGTGAAGAATATGGTACATGTCCTAGAGGTAATAAAGGAAGAATTAAACAAAAATATGAATATTATGATGAATGTAAAAACTGTGAAAAGGATCAATGTCTTATAAAAGATGTCAAACTTGGTTATATATGTGATAATTGCGAAAGGAGAGGTATATGGGATAATACAGAAGATTATTGTGAAAAGAATTACGGATGTTGGGATAAAGATACTCCAAATAAACCAAGAAAACCAGAAGATGAAGATGGTCCTTCAAATTGTAATTCATTTAATATCCCAAAAAATAATGGTTATACTTATTTTACATAATAAATAATACATAAACATAATACAAGTATTATATGTAAAAATGTCTTGCACATATCACTATAAAACATCTACAAAATCTATTTATACTATAAAAGATATTCTTTCTAAAAAATTATATCACCCGGAATGTCAAAGAGCATTAGACCCTTCTCATGTTGAAGATTTTTATCAATTTCAAAAAAATTATTATAAAATGTATAATGTATTTTTATTAATCCATAATATTGTATTATGTACTTTTGAAAATAAAGAATATATTATTGATGGACAACATAGAGTTGAAGCATTATATAAATTATATAAAGATGTATTTCCAAGTGAAACATTTATAGAAAATACTATTTTTGTAACTAGATTACAAGCTTCTACAAAAGAAGAATTATATAATCATTTCATATTATGTAATAAAAATAAACCTTTGTGTCCTGATGTATCCGACGAACAAATATATTTTTATAAACCTATAGAAGAATATTTACAAAATATATATGGGTTATATCATAAAAATACAAAATCACCTCGTGTTCCTAACTGGAATATAGGTAATATTGTACAAGAAATGAAAAAAATACAATTTCATCTTTATATTACAAAAGAAGAATGTATACAGGAAATAGAACAATGTAACTATTTTTACAAAAAAACAATACAAAATTATCAAATTGATAAACTAGAAAACAAATTGATAAAATCTAAAAAAATACAAGAAGACAATTATTTGGTGTTATCTTTTTTTCATAAAATGGAATGGTTATATACTATATTGTATAAAATACAACATAATACAACATATAATAATATACCAACCCATGTTCATAAACGAGAAAAAATAAAAAAAAAAGTGCGAAGACGTGTATGGGAAAAAAGAAATACATCACTAGATGGAAAATGTTATTGTTGTAATGAAAACATACACTATGATACATTTGAGTGCGGACATATTGTATCTGTATATTGTAGAGGAGAAACAAAAATTAGTAATTTAGAGCCAATATGTTCAGGTTGTAATAAAAATATGGGAATACGCAATTTGGAAGAATATAGAAAAGAATTACAAAAAGAATTACAATAAAAATTACTATTTTTTTTGGTGAGAGGTATTCTCGAAGGTGTTTGAGAACCTCTATCGAGCATCCAATCTTTTTTGTAAGGCTTCAAGTTTTTTTTGTTCTTTTAGAACTCTCTTTTTAGCCATCTCATCCAGATAATTAAGACGAACTTTCCACATTTTTGCTTCCAGATCACCTTTTTGTTCCGCTTTGAGTCTTTCTGCGTACGCCTGCTCTTCTAGAACCCGACGAGTCTTTTCTGTGCGAAACTGCTGTTGCTTCTTCACAAGAAAAGCGTGTTCCTCCCCACACTTGAAACCTTGCTTTTTGAAGAGCCACTCGCTAGGTGTTTCCAGCACCCCATGGGGATTGCTGGCCCTGATTCTCAGGTACTCCCAGGTTAATCGGACAAGCGTGTTAAAATGTTGTGGACTTGGGACGATAACCTTGTATAGAGAGATAAAGGCCCTTTTGAAGTATTCTACATGCTCCTCTCTAACGTTACGTAAGAGATAGTTTTCCAACCACGTACTCATGGGAGTTGGTTTTGGTTTGAAAAATTTTTTCAAAAAAACATTCATTCGTAGACTCTTCTCTTAGTTCTCAAAAGCAACCGAACAATTCCTCGCTCGAGTAAAAATAGTAATAATATGTCCTTCACTCCTTCCTGTGTCAATTTTTTTAGAATAAAAACTATTTTTTTTTTGCAGATGTTTTGCCTGTAGTCGCGAATACATGTCTTGTTCATGTGAACTTGACGATTCATACGGGAACAGGAAACTCTACTGGAACTTTTTTTCTAAAGAATCCTCTGCGAACGCAGATTTCCTTCTTCCTATTGAAGCAAAAGCCGTCAGGGAGATGAACCAAGACCAGAAGGTCTCTTTGGCGAATCTTTTTGAAATGACACCCTTTTCGGGCCTCATGTTGCATGAACCTATTTAAAGGTCCATTTCCGGAAAATATGTAAGAAGCAAAAGGTCTCTTATTTGGAGAGGCTTTTAAAATCATACTAATCGTCCAGATCATTTGTTTAAAGTTCTCAAAAGCAACCGAAAAGTTCTTCGCTCGAGTGAAAATAGTAATAACATGTCCTTCACTCCTTCCTGTGTCAATTTTTTTTTTTGTAATATATGTAATAAAAAAACTATTTTTTTTTGTGTGGGTGTTTTGCCTGTATTCGAATACAAGTCTTGTTCATGTGAACTTCACGATTCAAGAGAATCATTTTTCCATTTTTCTAACATCAAACTCCACCTTTGAATGTTGGCCTCATCCTCTTTAGTGAGTGTACCCTTTGAAAACTCTTCATTAAGTTCACTCACTAGTTCGCAGTAGGATTGCGTGTGGAGAGGTTGTTGATACCTGTAAGCATGGCCGTTTTCTGCCCAGCAAACAAGATTTTTGCAAGCTGGGTTCTGGCACACACCAGTGCTTGAAGTAGTCGGCATTTTGTCCAAATTCATCTCAAAAGCAACCGATACGAAGATGGGTTCTTAGCTCGAGTAAAAATAGTAATAATATGTCCTTGACCCCTCCCTGTGTCAATTTTTTTTTTTACACTATTTTATATACTCAAATATTCCATGTATTTCCAAAAAAAGAAAAAATGTGAAAAATTACATCTTTACCAATTGTAACTTTGTATTGTCCAAGACACCATAGTACAAATATAAAATAGTTTTTTATATCAATATCCCAAATAGTATGATTCTTCGGTGTCCATGATAATGTATTACAATGATATTTAAAATGATCTTTTGTCCAATGTAGTGATTTTACAAGAAAATGTGGATATGGTTTATTCTTTATATTATTACGAGTTATAATGTTGTCCAATATACTTCTAGATACTACAGGGTAGTTTGAAAGAAATAAAGAAATAAGAGAAGAACTTTGTATAAATATATCAATCGGCGCTTTTCCTTCATTATTTATATACAAAATATCACATTTTTTTTTTATAAGTTTTTCAATAATATTATACATATAGGAGTGGCATATATGTAATAATGTATTACCATTCTTATCTATATGATATATATTAGAACCCTTGTCTATTAGATATTCTATATTCCTAGCAGACCCAAACTCAATAGCATACATAAGAGGTGTTTTTCCATAAATATCTATCGATTCAAGTGAAATATATGTAGTAAGGATTTGTATAATTTTATCAAAATTCATTATAACACACATATGTAAATAAGAAACTCCATGTAATGTTTTAAAAAATAAGTCAACTTTATACTCTAAAAGAAGTTGAAAAATATTATATATATTATTATTGTACCTTTGTTTATTTTTATTATATGTGTTATGTGTAAAAAGTTCGGTTAATGCTGTTTTTGTATCACTAGTAATTATATTTGGATTGGCACCATTTTTCAATAATACTAATACACATCGAATATCTACATTTGATGTAGCATACATTAACAATGTCTTGTTGTCCCTGTATACATTATTAATATCTATAATTGTATATTTTGATTTTGTAAATAACATCTTGAGTATACCTGATTTTCTTAACAAAACAGCTTTTTGATACGAATCGTTTTCGTAATTGTCTTTATGATTTGGGTTCGCACCATGTTGTAATAACATTTCTACCATTAAGATAGAGTCATTTTGTATTGCAATATCCAGTAATGAATGAAAGTCGTATGATATACAATCTACCTTTTCAGGCTCGTCTTGTAAAATATGCTGGACATTCCACAATAAATCTTCTTTTACACTTCTGACAATATCAAATTGACTCATATTGTCAGAAATATAATGAAAATATACACAATATAGTATTATTATTGTTATTATAGTAACTATGTACATACTTATATCAATTTTTATAAAAATTGATATAAGTATTTATATCTTTTTGTAACTATGTACATATATAGATATTCGACATAATGAGTATATATGAAGATATTGTTACAAACAGTCATATACAATATATTCAATATATCATAGACCCTTATATCCCAGTGCAAGAATTACAAGATCTTATAGTGGAATATATTGGTGTTCTAACTCCAAAAACAAATAAACGAAGAACAAGGATTACAAAAAATACATATTGTGTATATACATTGAGTATATGTAAAAGGATCCAAGAAAAATACCCTGAATTTCCTTTACATACTACCTATTTTTATATTTCCAATATAGAAGGAATATCTTCTAGTTTTGATGAAAATATTAAAGAATTTACAAATATTACAGTATATCCCGTAGTGTTATTTGTTCATAATGGGACAATACGACCTAGATTAGAAAAAAAATTTGATATAAACCTTACACAAAAAATACACAAAGAAACTTTTGGAGAAACTACCCTTGGGAATTATATTGATATTATTGGGTCGTATTCATTAGTAAAAAAAGTATTATTGTAAAGATACTATTTATATATAGTTTTTTTTTCAGTTTCTCTGATACTCATATTGTGAGTAGAAGTTCATCACCTCATGATGACAGAGATTCCACTTCTTTTCACAATACTTGTGTAATCTGTCATAACTCACAAAGCGTACAGTTGGGATAGAGTTGTAATACTCAATCAAGTCGTCCATCGACGAGTTGTAAAGGCACATCTTTTGTATTTCCTTTAGAGAGAGAGACAAATATAGTAATCTTTTTAGTATTCTACTAAAGGAAAATCATTCAATTTTTATAGAAAAATTGAATGATTGTATACAATAAAGTATATATATATATAAGTAATTACTGCTCTTTTTTTTTGAAAAAACATACTTCATACACACATACACAAAAAAGAATGTCTCACTTCACACCTGAAGAAGTACGAAAACAAGAAGAGTGTAAAATGGAGGGTGTTATAGAAAAAGTTATGATTGTTATTCAAAAAAATATAGATGTACAAGAACAAATTAGTATAACCTCAAAAGAAAATGCTATAGAAGCTTGTAAATACATACAAGAAAGGATTGAAAAAATATCGTATAAAGAGTTGCTTCCAAATAAAGAAATTGTAAAAAAAAGAACAATACTTTCTTCATCTATGGAAAAACTAAAAAATAAAATGGTAGAAATAGCAAAACAAGAAAATGTATCTAACAAAATGAATATATGCTCTGAAAAATCGCTAGAAAAGACAAAAAAAGAATTGCTGGGTATCCTCAATATTATGATTTCGTATATCACAGAACTTTCTGATGAGGAACCAGCTTAAAAAAAAAACTATTATAGTATATTAATTATATATTTTATAAAGATGCAAAGGTCAATCTTGTCGTAAGAGAATCTACTGTAAGAGCGTTCTCCGACTGACTTAACATTCTATGTATCTTCACAGCTAAGATAGCGTCGTACTCAGAACGAAACAAAATCTCGTATTTCTCAAAAAGAACACCCATAATAAGTGTCATCAAAAAACAAGAGTTCCCCCTCTTTCTTTCAAGATTGTGTTCTGCGGAAATTGCTACACATGTAGCAGAGTATTCGGTCAGAACACGTTTTGGAATAGGAAAGGGAAAGTGTTTTTCAAATAACTCCCAAGTTGGTCTACCCTCGTGGCAAAAATACTGGCCGAAGTTCCAGGTGTTCTTCTTGAAATCAAGAAGTACAAAGTGTTTTTTTTCGAGTAGGAGATTTATCACAAACATGTCTTCAAATTTCTTTGGAGAGACAACCTCTTGCACAGGGGTGTGTGTGAGACTGTTTGGTATCTCCGTAAAAACTCGAATTTCAATATTGACTCCAAAGTGACATGAAGCCATCGAGACCAACAAAGGACAAATATAGTCTGATGAAAGTTCATCGGTCATAAACCATGTAATAAGTTCTTGATTTGACATTTTCTCAAAAGTAAACTAAACGATGTTTCGAGTTCTTCGCTCTAGTGAAAATAGTACTATATGTTCTTCACCCCCCCATGTCAATTTTTTTTTACTATAAAAAAATGATTATTATACACTATATATACAATATCATAAAGTATATTATAAAAATATGCCATTTTGTCCTATTTCACAAACATTTTCTGATTTACATATTTTTGTAAATGAGTATCATTCTTTTGACATTGAAAGTTTACGAGAACTTATATGTATAGCAAATTTAGGTATTAATCTGGACAATGCCTCGGAAGATGAATGGGTACAAACAGCATATACAGATAGACATGATTTTTCTACAGTGTATAGGTTGCGTAACCCAAATACAAATACAAGATTTACAAAAGAAGAACTTACAAAAATATACAGATTTGTAAGTTATTCAGATGAAAATATTATACATAATACAAGAAATTCTGTAAAAAACTAATATTTTTATGTATTTTTTATGTATTTCTTTATAGTTAATAAATAACATCTTGTAGAACCACAAGGTTCTTTTCCATCACAGGATTGATATATACCACATGTTCGAGTTAATGGTGGTAAATATTCAGGTAATAATAATAATAATATATCATCTTCTTTAGTATCATTTTTACTATGTTGCGATACTATGGTATTATTTTTATTATAGTTCTTTTTTATTTCTATGTTACTCATTAAATATATTCTATACTAGTAGTATTGTAAAAAATATATTTTTCTATAATTTTATAATAATACATATAATATACACCATATTTTTGGAAAGTTTTTTGTATACAATCAAGAATTCTTATACTTATACATACAATACACATTATCCAATAGATACAATAAATCTAATATTATTGTATGAAATATTATATTCTATATACGATTCACTATTTTATATAATATTACATTTACATATATTTTGGAATATACTCCAGGTGTTCTTTATTTTGAACAAATGAATTCCACGTGTTTGTAAATTCTTTTTTGGGAATAAATTCCCATATAATATCAATTCCTGTAAAAGTGATACATATATACTTCTGGCATACAGAACATGTGTATAATCTATGTTCTGTAAATTGAGGCTTATATGTATATTCCTCCATATCCCGAATAGTCCATTGTTCTTTATTTCTTAGACAAGTCTCGCAGTCTGTTTCTGTATATAATACAACGTCGGGGACATCATTTCCAACATGACTAGTCTCTTGGATAATGTTATTATTCATTTCTTATTGTCTCTTATTTCTTATAATAAGTTGGACTTTTTGTATTACAATATATTTATACAAATTACACTATAAATATTCAATTTTTTATATTATTATTTTTTTTTTATACTATACTATATACAAAATATGAACTTGTGTAAATACTCAAACATATTTGGTGAAGTTGGAAAAGGAGCTCATAAATATAGAATTTGGAATATTGCGATTGTAGATGTTGTCGCAACAATATTTGTTTCTGGATTACTATATTTTCTGTTTGGGCAAAATATACCATTTTTGTATATTTTAGTAGGTATGTTTATTCTAGGAATCATACTCCATCGTCTTTTTTGTGTTAGAACGACTATTGATAAAATATTATTTTCATAAAAAAATTACCCAAATGCTTGTTTCTCTCTTTTTGATATTCGTGATCCAAAACTTTTCCAAGCATCTTTATTCTTCTCGTGTGTAGTAATATAGGTTTGTATATAACTAAGAATATTGGATAATTTCTTTGTATCTTGTATTTTTGTATTTTCTATTTTGTCAAAAAAAAAAGGTTGTTCTTCTTTTTTTGACAAAGTATATGGATCTATTAAAAATATATACTCGCCTGAATCATTTTTTGCTATATATACCCTTGTTCCAAATAATAAAGCAGTATATGCAAAATCAGGATTCCCCTTATATTTTTGAACATCTTCACAATATTGTTGTATTATAGAAAGCATTATTGTAAAAAATGTTCTTTTTTGTATTATACTATTTTTTATGTATTATACTATCATAATAAAATCATTTTTTTTCTTCATCTAATAACATAATTGCCATAGCACTATAATTATGAAGGTCAATAAGAGTGTCTCTTATACTTTCATTATCTACAAATTGTACCTTATTCTTAGTAATAGAAGATAGTCTTTGTATTTTATCCCCTATTCGAACAAGAACGCCTATTGGTCCATAATTTGCAAATGCGTCCCCATAGTCAGTATTCTTTTTTACAAATAATTGTTTCCCTTCTTCTTGGACTTTTTCAAATTGTTCTTTACGACTCATTTTTTTATAATTATATATAATTATTGGTTTTATATATCACGCAACCATTTTCATAGAAATCCTTGGGTACGAATGGTAATCTCGTAGCACAATATCTTCAGAACATAGTCTCTCTATATTTTCTATAGGTGATAAATGTTTTTTGTATACTGAATGGATATCAAGAATAGGTTGTTGTAAAGGTATTCTTTCTATTTGTTGTTGTAGCATAGGGATATGTGATTCATATATATGAGTATCGCCTAATGTCATAATAAGTTTTCCAGGTTTGTATCCAGTAATATAACATAGTATATGAACAAATAAAGCATAGGATGCTATATTAAAAGGGTACCCAAGAGCAACATCTACAGAACGTTGGTACATTTTACAGTGTAAATATTCTTCTCCTTGATGAGAAGAAATATAAAATTGAGATACAATCCCATGACACGGTGCTAATACAGAGTCGGATACTCGTGATGGATCGTATGTTGTAAGTAAATGTCTTCTACTATGTATATCATTTTTTAAGCTTTGTAATAAATAATATAACTGATCATACCCTTTATTTGTATAATCTTCTGTAGAATTACTATACGGATATCCAAAATGCCTCCAATTATATCCATACATAGGACCCATATCACCTTCTTCATAAGGTAAATTTCTGTATTGTAAAAATTCTTTTGTAGTGTTATCTTTCCATATCTTTACACCCTTTCTTTCTAATATTTTTGAGTTTGTTTGACCTTGTATAAAAAATAATAATTCTTCTACAATTCCTTTAAAAAACATCTTTTTAGTGGTTAATAGAGGAAATCCTTCTATCAAATCAAATACGTGTTGTGTACCAAATGTTTTTAATACCGAACCATTTCTTGTATATACTTTTTCACCGTTTTTGAGTATATCTTGAATAAGATCTATATATTGCATTTCATTAGATGTGATTTCTTGAATATTGCAAAACTCTTCAAACACTAATGATTTTTGTAAAGAATACCTATTTTTAGAAAACCAAACTGGTATTGTTGGAAAAAATGTATCACATTCTGTTTCTTTTTGTTGAATATTTGTAATATATATATTTTTACAATAAGGATGTTCTATAGCTTGTTTGTATATAGATTCTCCACCAATAACAAAAACATCTCGGATACAAGGAATACTTTTTGTATAATATAATGCCTCTTCTAAAGAAGAAGCTCTTATGTAATCACTATCTATAGTAGGATTTTTTGTAATTACTATATTATGGCGATATTGTAGAGGTTTATGGGACAAAGAATCCCAAGTTTTACGACCCATAATAACAGCGTTTTGAAAAAGATAACTTTTTTCACCTTTTGTAGTATTGTAAAAAAAGGTCATATCTTCTTTGATATGTTTCCATGGTAATTTGTTTTGAAACCCAATACCTCTACTATTTTTATAACATGCAGTAATAATGGAAAAAGGTTTTGGCATTATAATAATATTACAAAGTTATAATGTTTAAGTGATTATATGTATATATGCATGTAATTATATATAACTTAGCACGACATATGATATATCATCTGGAAAAACGATATTTAATATTTTATTACATTTTTCAAAATACTTTTTATACTGTAAAGTAAAATATTCTATGATATCCATACACCCTTGTCCTGTTTTTGAAGACATATGGAAGCATTTTCTTGGAATATAATTGGTTCTTATAGCATTACTCGCATCTATTTTATTACAAAAATAATAATATATTTACTATTTTTTTAGACAAGTATGGTTTTTATCTCCATATTAGAATCTCGGAAAGATCTTGGGCCACCAAAAGACCATTCCTCGTTGTAACCAGTGAGTTTACAATGGAATTGTGTTCATCCAGCGTCTGCACGCACTCGCCTCCCTTGCTCAAGTCCCAAATGCGAATCGTCGAGTCTTCAGAGGACGATGCCAAACGACCATCACCCAATGCACAAACCGATAATACAACATCTGTGTGTCCAGTCAGCTTCTTCACACACTTGCCTTCCTTGCTCAGGTCCCAGATACGAATGGTATAGTCTTTAGATCCCGATGCTAAAAGACCATTGCCCAAAGAACAAACTGACCATATAGCACGTGCGTGTCCAGTCAGCGTCTGCACGCACTCGCCTCTATTGTCCAAGTCCCAAATGCGAATCGTGCTGTCGTCAGAGCACGATGCCATGCGACCATCGCCCAGAGCACAAAGCGAATTTACATCATTCTTGTGTCCAGTCAGTGTCTGCACACATTCACCTTCCTTGCTCAAGTCCCAAATGCGAATGGTATTGTCAGAAGAACCCGATGCCAAGCGACCATTGCCTAATGCACAAACTGACCATATAGTATGTGTGTGTCCAGTCAGCGTCTGCACGCACTCGTCTCCCTTGCTCAAGTCCCAAATACGGACAGTTTTGTCTTTAGATCCCGATGCCAAAAGACCATTGTCCAATTCACAAATCGGTAATACATGATTGGTGTGTCCAGTCAGCGTCTGCACACATTCACCTTCCTTGCTCAAGTCCCAAATGCGAATGGTGTTGTCTTCAGAGCTCGTTGCAAAATAATTATCTCCCACAATGCAAACTCTGTTTATCCACTCCGTATGTTGTTTTTTCACACGTAAATCCCAATGTGATACGCGTATCATATTGGGCTTTTTCTCAAAATTTTTTCCACAGTAGCCGTCCACTATATCCACCAACTCCGGTATCAGCACACCACAATCCATCAGCAACTCCTTACGCATGTTCCAGTTTGCTTTGAGAATCTTATCAGAAACATCTTTGACAGATATCCTATCTGACATAGTTATTATGTCCTCAAAAGCAAAATAACCTTCGGTTCCTTCGGTTGCTTTGTTTTTATTGAAAATAGTATAATATTATCCTTCTTCCTTTTGTGTCAATTTTTTTTTTATATAATAAAAATCATGTAATACTACATATAGTATTATGGACTTTATATACGGATTTACCTATAATAGTATTTCTACAATTCTTGTTCAACCTTTGGATTGTATAAAGACATTATATCAAGTTCAAAAAAACACTTCTATTGTTTCATCTATACAAAATCATTATACAAAACACACAATCCGAGGATTTTATAAAGGACTTGTTCCAAATATATGCACATATCCTGTGTTTTGGGGAATATTCTTTCAACTACAAGAAAGTAAAATTTTATCAGAGTATTGTAATAATCCTTTTATTACTTCTTTTATCTATGGAAATGTCGCATCCACTTTTACAAATCCACTATTTGTTGTAAAAACACGATTTCAAACATACAATCAACCAAGAGATATAATATGTAGAGATATATATAGAAATATATCAAGTGTATGGAAAGGTGTTCCAGCAACATATATAAATAATTTAAAATTAGGTATTCAATTTCCTTTGTATGATATACTAAAAAAAGAAACAAATAATAATATTATTGTTTCTTCTATAATCTCAAAACTTGTTTCATCTTCTCTATTATATCCTATGGACCTAATGCGTGTTCAACAAAGAAACTCTACATTTCCACTATCACTATATACAATTAGTAAAAATATATACAAAGAATATGGAATTCGAGGATTTATGAGAGGTATTGTTTTATATAATAGTGTATCTATCTGTAATTTTACTATAATGATGATGTGTAAAGAATATTTTAGTAAAGAGTACTTTAGTAAATAAAAAGAGAATATTTTTGATAACTATTTTTTTTTTTGGATTCTTGAATGAGGCTCCTTAGAAAAGAGTCCTTACTACTTGATTTTCATTAGGTTATTACTCATCGCACTCGCTTTCTTCCTCCCCAAATTTGTCAAAGTCCAGTCTTTGTCTGAAGTGAGTTGGACTCTTATGTTTCTTCCCCGGAGAATTCTTTGGCGAATCCTGAAGTTTTCTTTTTCGCGGAGCATCTGGTACTCTTTCAACTTTCACATTTCCAATAAATTGGAAGAGTTCAAATTGCTCTGGAACAAAGACTTCCGTGTGCTGCTTCGAGCTAGGGAGAACCGAAGGATGTTCGCTGTCAAACAAGAAGGCTTGGACATCAACATTATGTTCTTCTTTCAGCTTTTTTTGACAAAAGGTCAAGAAAGACTCGAGTGCTCTGTCGTTTCGTGTGTTTCCGTCACTGACACGAAAAAGCTTTCCATCTTTGAGAAACAAAGCTTTTGAAAGATCTCCTTCTCCGGAATACTGGGAAGACCAGGCTGAATGGAAGCTTCCAAAAAGAAACACCCAGGCATCCGCAGTCAAGCAAAAAACTGGTAGTCTCTTTGTAAGGCCCAGTTTCCAGACGGTCTTGCCGACCTCACTGCCCGCATAGAAGCTCGCTATTTTTGAGTCAAGAGCCAGCCAAAGAAGGCCTTCTTTGGTTGTTATAAAAGGAGTTTTCCCAGAAACCCCCTTAAAAAAAGGAGTTTCGCATGAAAAAAACATTACAAATGACCAAGCGATACCCATAGTCAAACAAAAAGACTTTACAAATCTTCTGTTGTACTATATATACTATATACCTTTTCACACCTTTTCTTATCAATTTTTTAGAAACACATAACAATGTTGTGTATCACCACTTTCCTTATTATTATACCAGAATGGAGTATGACTACTTCGAATAGAATGCCACAATTCACCTGTTCCACAGGAATCCCATTCATCAATAATTACAATAATATGTTCATACAAACAAATTTCTTGAATAATTTTTTTGGGAATAGTTGCCCAGGAAGAACCTTTTGTATCATGAAAATCTGCAGGTGGCCAACATAGCATAATTCCTGAATAATTGTTAGAATCTGTAACATCTTGTAATGTATCTTTTTTCCAGTCAAATGGTTTTTTTGTAATATATTGTGCTTTTTCTTCTTTTTCTATTTCTTTGTCAAGACACAATATAGGAACTTTGGAGTATCCGGCCATTAGAATTTCAAGATAACAACCATTTCCAGAACCAAGGGATACAATCCCTTTAGGAAAATAGTTGCTATTAATCTGTATAAAATCAAATAGCCTTTCTACATTTATATCAAGTGTTACAAATGTCTTATGTTCTACAGGAAAGTCGTCTCTGTCATATAACGGTGTAAAACGAAACACACTAGTTAATCCTCTATGTTTCTTATTGTATCGTTTTACAAGGTGAAACAGGGACAATATTAGCAATGGTTTTCGCTCATATGCTAAAATTGTTTGAATAAAGGTTTGAATCCAGGTATAATGGATGGTCCCATCTTCTTTCAAGAAATGTTCTTCTAGCTGTGTAGCATACGGAATTCGTGGCATATTTTTTTTTTGTTTTTGTATATACCTTTATAATACCTTCTTGATATAAATATCAATTATTTTTTTATATATATAAAATACTATTTTTTTTTTGAAGCACATCAACTAGTGCTTAGTTTGTGGAAGGCTACGAAACCATTGCTTGAAGACCAAACAAAATAGCTTTAATAGATTCTTGGTCTTTGCAGGCGTCAAGATTCTTGAGCATACCTACTTGCATCTGGAAAATCTTGTTTTTTTCATCATCCGAGAGCTGTGCCGAACGCTGTGCTCTCGGAGGCTGTGTCTGAGGCTTCGCCAGAGGCTTTGCTGGACTTGAGATCAATCCTCGCTTGACAAGAGCCCTATATACCCGTGCAACACCAAGAGGCGTCATATTGAGTTCCTCTTCCATATCTTTCATGGTGTACTTCCCCAGATCCGAGGGTTTTTCGACCCCTTTACTTTGTAGTACGGTAAGGCACTCAGAGATACCTATACTTTCCAGAAACTTTTTGAGACCCTCTTCCGATTCCTCAGCTTCTGCAGGCTTAAAAGTATCTTGGGGATTGTAAAAAACCCCTTTCCCATTCTTGCCCATGCCACACGACTCACATTCAATCATGTAAGAATTATTAACGAAAGTGCACACTTGGCATAACCAACCCATAATCTCAAAAGCAACAGAAAAGTCTCGAACGAAACACAAACTCAGTTTCTTCGCTCGAGTTGAAAATAGTAATAGTATCTCCTTCACATCTCTCCGTATCAATTTTTTTTTTACATATATACATAATAAAAAAATGATTATCCTATTATATAACTTAGTTATTATTATACAAGGTACCTTCAAGAAAAAAAAAGTAATAATAAATGAGCTTTCAAGGCGCTGTGTTCACATTTGCAGGTGCTGTGGAGCATCATGCTGGTATGAAAATATCTGGTGAAAAAAGACCACCTTTAACATTACAAGAACTTCAAGAAATAGCAAAAAAGTTTGAAAGTCTATATACAGATTCTACAGATAAACCTACTATTTTGTATAAAGAAATAGGAAAAGAATTTGGAATACAGGATGCTGGAATATTGATACTCAAAAATGGGGTGTCCTATATACAAAAAGAAGTAGAACAATTTGATTTTGATATATTATGGAAAAAAATACAATCATTAGGAGAAGAAGGTGTGGATACAAAGGCATATATGCGAGGAAGAGTTGTAAATAAACGAGCTCGTTATAATTTTAATATTATGGATGAAGAAGAAAAAGCAGATTATGCAAAAGGTATTGGAACAACATACCCTTTTACGATGTTTCCAAATGCGCAACTATTACGAGAGTATATTGGTTCTTTATTACCAGAAGATCGTATAAAAGGATTATATGCAGAAGCAAATATATACCATTCTGATAATTCTGGAATTGGATTTCATGGAGATACAGAACGAGGTATTGTAATTGGTGTAAATTTTGGAAAAAAAAGACAAATAGAATGGCAAGTATTTCATAAAAATCTACCTATCGGTGAAAGATATATTTTTCCATTAGAACATGGTGATATATATTGTATGACAGGTATGAGTGCTGGTATTAATTGGAAACGGTCTTCGATTCCAACTATTCGTCATCGTGCTGGTTATAAAAAATGGCTAGATAATGATGAAAAGAAAAATATTAAAAAATGGAATTCTCGAAAAAACCCAGAAAAAAAATGAAATTCTCGAAAAAACCCAGAAAAAAAATGGAATTCTCGAAAAAACCCAGAAAAAAAATGAAATTCTCGAAAAAACCCAGAAAAAAATGAAATTCTCGAAAAAAAATATAATAAAAATTGATTATATAAAAAAGACAAATTATAGTACTCAAGTAAAATAATAATATAGAAAAAAAAAATGGAACCATTATCAGTATTTCAGTTCTTTTCATCTAGAACAAAAAAAAATTGTATTATATGTGCTACATGTAAAACAAAAACAACTAATGGTCATTTTTATGCAATACAATTTTATACATTAGAAGAAAAAGATACTAATGTATACTGGAAAGGAAAATATACAGTAGGGTGTTCTCATGAAGAATATGACGGAGATTCATGGTGCGATGGTTGTTATACTATTATGAACAATCAAATTATGTGTAGCAAATGTGCAAATATACGTTGGGGAAAACCAGAAATAAACAAAAACACATCTGTCACATACACTTGGATTGATGGTTCAGAATCGTCTTATGATAAACCTGTAAAAAATTGATATAAATACAAAAGTTATTTAATAAAGTAAATAGTAAAAACAATATGGCTAACTCGCTAGAAATACTTGTTGAAAAATACCCAGAAAAAAAATGGGATTATGAAGAATTGTCTAGAAACCCAAATATAACATTAGATTTTATTACAAAACATATAGATAAACCTTGGGACTGGAAAATATTATCAAAATCTCCAGTAATTACACTTAATTTTATACAAAATACACTAATAATACCTTGGAAAGATTACATATATAATATATGTAAAAATCCTAATTTCACAATAGAATGGATACAATTACTAGATAATGTAGAATATTCGGAATATTCTGTATATAATACCTTGTCGTCACATTCTAATCTAACATTAGAATGGTTACAAAAATATCCAGATAAACCTTGGAATTGGATAGAAGTATCAAGGAATCCTAATCTAACATTAGAATGGTTACAAGAATTTCCTAATAAACCTTTGAATTGGAATGCTATATCTGTTAATGATAATCTAACATTAGAATGGTTACAAGAATTTCCCGATAAACCTTGGAATTGGAAAAATATGCCATTTTCTAATAATTTTCAAATAGAATGGATTGACATATATCCTAATAAACCTTGGTGTTTTGATACTATATGTTCTGAATTTTATATACATAATACAAATATAGAATTGTATAAACATAAACCATGGATATGGGAATATATGAAAAACTCATTTCCAACTATAGAACTTGTAGAAAAAATACCAAATAAACCCCCTAATTTTATAGAAATAATACAAAATTTTGATATTACTCTATCTCTTTTACAAAAATACCCAAATGAAGACTGGGATTGGTATTATATATCCTATCATGTCAATTTTGAAATAGAATGGGTCAAACCGTTTCCAGAAAAACCTTGGAGCTGGACAAATATGTCATTACATCCTAATTTTACAATAGATTGGGTTGAAAAATATCCAGAAAAACCTTGGAGTTGGAGATATATATCAGAAAATCATAATTTTGAAATAAGATGGGTGGAAAAATATCCAGATAAATATTGGGATTGGAAACATATTTCATCAAATTGTAATTTTCAAATAGAATGGGTATTACAATATTCAGAAAAACCTTGGGAATGGGAATATATATCCTATCATGTCAATTTTGAAATAAGATGGGTATCTTTATTACCAGATAAACCATGGGATTGGGAATATATTTCTACAAGACCTAATTTTCAAATAGGATGGGTATTACAATATCCATATAAACCTTGGAATTGGAGATATATATCAGAAAATCATAATTTTGAAATAGAATGGGTATCTTTATTACCAGATAAACCATGGGATTGGGAATATATTTCTAATATAAAGAATGTAACATATAAATGGGTTGAAAAATATCCAGATAAACCTTGGGATTGGAATATAATTTCAAGAAATACATTTTTTTATTATAATTATGACATAGAGCCTATCAAGAATAAGAATTTTAAAAAAATCGAAAAAGAATTACTAGAAAAAACTTGGTGTTCCAAACGGCTTATCGATTGGTGTTTGGACAATGAAGAAAAACAAGATTTTTTATAATAAAAATTGTAATAATATTATTTATAGTAAAGACTATTTTTTTTTTGTTTTCCTTTTCATCTACACATATGGTTTTGCGCTGCTTAGCGCGTATGTGCGAATGATTGTACCTTGTTCTAGGACACGGTACATTCCTCCGTACCCGAACCCGAATCGGAATCGGGATCCGTATTTGGATAAATTTTAGTCCTGGGGGCTCGGGGTCGGGGTCGGCGGCGCGGGCGGGGGGTCTGAGTAGATTTCACCTTCTTCGAAGGAAGATTCGGTATTCCCGAACTCTCTTCAAGCTGTTCATTCCCCTGTTTTGCCGTGTGGACAGATGGAACAGGTAGTTCTTCCACTCTTTCAAAGAACAGAGTATAGTCATCTTTATCCAGTTCTTCATCAAAATTGTTGCGAACAGTGAACTGGTCTAGTCCGTCGATCTTGGGGTCATTTTTTTGTTCCTCTTTAAAAGACGATTCGCGTTTTCTCTCCGCGCGGGATGTTTCGACACCCAGGCTCATTTCCTCCAAGAGTTTCACAAGGTCAAGAATATTTTTCTTGTTCTCATAAAACTTATTTTGGGAAATTCTTCCCCTGGTGGCGCGGACACTACCATCTCGTCTCTTCTTAAAGAAGAAACTATCCCCTCCACTCCAGTAGCTCGTAACCCCCGATATAGAGAACCAGGATTTCGCATCCAGTTCGAGTAATTTCAAACCAGAACAGTTTAACTGTTTGGTTGTCAAGCCAAAAGAGGCACCGAGCAACTTTATGCAAATTAGCAGAAAAAGCTTCTCTGCTGGAACAAGGGAAGGGAAACTCTTCAGAATTTCTTCTGAAAGAGTGATGGGTTTATTCGCTCTTAGTATCCGAGTGAATGACCTTTGGAAAAGACCCAAAGTTTCTGTGGAGGCTTCTGTGAGGAAGTCCAACTCGAAATCTTTGGCGAGTCTTTGTACAAAGTTCGCCAATATGCAAGAAAAGAGGAACCTCGCAAGAGGAACCTGTCGCTTGGACAAAGTCGGTGTCTTGTTGACGACTTCGGTCATGACATTGTAATGCACACACTTCAGTGCATCTAAGAGAATGGTTATTCTCTCGGCCAAGGCTTTGTGAAATAAGCGATGGCCATTTTCCAAAGTTTCTTGCTTTGCAATCCTGGTCAGACAAAAAATCAGCCTCTCGATGATCTCTCCGGGTAATCCCTCTGCTTGAAGAAAAGAGAGAATTATCTCTAAGACTTTGGAGGATTGCTCCTTGCCATTATCCCATTCTTTCTCTATTCTCAACATTCTTGGGGTAACTCAAAAGCAATCGAAAAGTTCTTCGCTCGAGTGAAAATAGTATAATAATGTTCTTCACATCTTTCCGTGTCAATTTTTTTATTATAAGAAAAATTTGTAATAATATTATTTATAGTAAAGACTATTTTTTTTTTTGTTTTCCTTTTTCATCCACATTTAGTTTGCGCTGCTTAGCGCGTATGTGAATGATTAGGGATGGGGTATGATTAAAGAATCAAAGGTCCCCAAAAGGTGTCGCAGGGGAATCTACATTGAACAATGAGTCATCATTTTCCGAGAGGATCGTGTGAGCATCATGTTCGTTCCTATTCGAACCAGGAACATGCTTCGTTGAGAAAGTCATCCGCCTGAATGAATTCAAAAGGCTTCCGCCAAAAGAGGGCGACTTCAGATTACTCGATTCCTCAGATTTTGGTTCCTTGAGGGAACTTAGTTTTTGGTCCAAAATACGATATCCGCCCGAAGATGCCTTTGCAATGAGGCAATAATCCCCGTGCTGGATTAAGACCCGTACACCCCGGAGAGTGTTATGCAACAGGGAAGAAGAATTCTTCATCATTTCCCGGAAGTCTTCTTTTTGAGTTTTGAAGACTTTTTCGGGAATTATGAAACGACCCGTCCCTTCAAAGACCCTCACAAGGTCGAACGTGATTGTCCTCAGGAACTCACAGACCAAAGGGTCCCTGCTCCTGAAAGCGTTCAAAAGCTCCGAGTCCACTTTCTCCAAAGGAGCAGGGAGCATCGCCGGAATGAGTTTCAACAACTCCTTCAGCTGCTCGAGTGCTTTTCCGGTTGCAATACACTTCCAGTGTTTCTTTGAATAGAGAAAGAGCTCCTTATTCTGTAAAAATAGCAGGATCTTGCGCCAGATCTCGTTAAAAGCATCAAGGCTTTTAGCTTTATCTCGGAGGTTATTGGCCATTTTGTCGAACAGCTCTTCGCAGAGCTCTTGTCCCTCAGAATCGGCTTTTTGCTTTGCAGCATCGGCTCGCTGCTTTTCAGCTTCGAGTTGCTGCCGCAGAGAAGCGTTTTCCTTCTGCAGAGAAGCGTATTGTTTCTGCAGAGAAGCGTTTTGTTTCTGCAGAGAAGCGGCACCTCCTGTTAATTTGTCCATTTCGACTTGAGCCATTGACATAGTCGTAAAAATCTCGAGCACAATCGTAAAGTTCTTCGCTCGAGTGAAAATAGTAATAATATGTCCTTCACCCCTTTCCGTTTCAATTTTTTTTTATTACTTAGAAGAAACCTCAAGAGAGGAGTCTATTAATTGTAATGCTGTTTTGGTAGTTCCAAAGCTTTCTAATTTGTCTAAAATATTTTGAATTTTGTCATGTTCTTCAATTTGCTCTTGTAAATATTTTTGGGATAATGTATATAACATATTATCTTTACTTTGCAAAGCGTGGTTTGCTAGTTCTTGTAATTGTTTTGTGATAACTGTTTCGTGAGAATACGATTGTCTTACAATTTCTGGAAAACTTTTGTATGTTTTGGTTGTTTTCTGTAATGCTGAAGTTTCTGGTAAAATTCCAAAAGAAAGTAAATAACTTCTTGCCCAATTAGCGTGCTCGTTTTCTTCATCTGCGTATTTTTTCCACAATAAAGAAGCATTTTTATATCCTTCGTTTGCTAACCACATAGCCATAGATAAGTATATTCTTGAAGACTGTTCTTCTTGTTGAATACGATATTGTAATAATTGTATTGTTTTTGTAGAAATAAGAGAATTTCTATCTTGGATAACTTTAGAAATATTACTACTTCTACTTTTTTTGGGGTTTTTTTTTGTATTTTTTATAGTTTTTGTTTTTTTTGTATTTCTTGAAACTTTTTTTTTAGAAGACATAAAAGTAATTATATATATACTATTTTACAAAAAAAAAACTATTATTACTATTATTTTACATCCTCAATCCCGAAAGGATAAAGTTGTAATTCATTATTCGGAGATTTTCTCGGAGATTTTCTCGGAAGTCTTCTCGAAGATACTCCATTGCTTCAACACGACATCTCTTTTTCTCACGCCGTTTCCAATTTCTCCATTCGTAACGTGCTTTCTTCTTTCCTCGCCGTGTAAAGGTGCTTGAAGAAAGAAAGCTCATCACCAAACTTGATGGATCTTTGCCTACAAAAATTGTAATTACAGAATTCGCTTTTTCACAAGACCTTCGACCCATTTTCAAGAAGAATTTGGGAATAAAAAGTGTGTATATATATACGTATAAGTAGTTTTTATACGAACTATAATCAATTTTTTGTATAATAAAAAAAAAATGATAATAGTAAAAGATATATAACAGAAAACTAAGTTATATATATATAACTAAAGATGGAAAGGAATATTATACAATTTAGTGAAATTTCAAAAAATATAAGTAAGACATTATCAAAAGAAACAAAAAAAAAATATGGTGTTTTTTTTACTCCAAATGATATTATTATTACTATATTAGATTATATTTTAACAATACCAAATGTAAAAGTAAAAAATATACTAGAACCATCATGTGGTTCTTGTCAGTTTATAGAGTATTGTAATACAAAATATAATTCTATTACAATACGTGGTATAGAGTATAATAAAGATATTTATAAAGAAATACAAAAAATACAATTTACAAAAAAAAATAATAATACAATTGAATTAATAGAATCTAATTTTATAACATATAAAGATGAAAAAAAATATGATATTATTATTGGAAATCCTCCATATTTTGTAATTTCAAAAAAAGATATTCATAAAAAATATCAAGTATATTTTGATGGTAGGCCAAATATATATTGTATATTTATATTACAATCTCTTGAACTATTACATAAAAATGGAATACTCGCATTTGTTCTTCCAAAAAGTTTTTTGAATTGTTTGTATTATGAAAAAATAAGGAAATATATTATAGACAATTTTACAATATTAACAATAATAGATCATTCTACATCAAGTTATATTGATACAGAACAAGAAACATGTTCTATAATTATTCAAAATAAAGAGGATATTGAGAAAAATAATATTCAATATACACTGTTTCTTGAAAAATATGTGATTTTTACTTGTTATAAAGAAAAAATAGAAAAAATATTACAAAATTCTACAAATTTACACAAACTTGGATTTGAAGTTAGTGTAGGAAATGTAGTATGGAATCAAGTGAAAAATATACTTACAGATGACACAACAAAAACATTGTTAGTATATAGTGGTGATATAACAAAAAATATATTACAACCTAAAAAATATAAAAATAAAGAAAAAAAAAATTATATTCATAAAAAAGGTTCTAATGAAATGTTATTAGTGGTAAATAGAGGATATGGTAAAGGAAAATACCGCTTTATATATTGTTTATTAGATGGTAGTCAAGAATATGTAATAGAGAACCATTTAATATGTATTAGATATAAGAAAAAAATAGATAATACAGAATTACTTACATTATATAATACTATTATTACAAGTTTTAATAATCCAAAAACTACAGGATTTATAGACTCTTATTTTGAAAATAATGCTATAAATACAAAAGAATTAGAATATATTCTACCTATTTATATATAAAAAAAGAACTATAAAGTATGAATGTATTATTTTTTTTTTTCACATATTACACTTTTCTTCTAACCATGTAAGAGCGTTTTGTTCTACAATTTCTTTATCTTTATGTAAAAAATAGTTTGTATATGATTTTTCCCCCTTTTGTGTATACATTGGTCGTGTATAGTAACTCACACCTCTATGAAATATATCCAATTTCTGTAACTCTGTATTTAGAAGTTCATCTCTTTTACGAGCTTCTTCAATATGTTTATCAATACGTTGTTGTATTTCTGAAGTAATAATATCTTTTCCAAGATAAATAGTTGTCTTATTCTCTTTTTTAGAACAGAATACATACAGAAAATCTCTATGAATACCACCACTATTGTATTGTGGTTTATAATTATCTGCTGATTTTGCTTCTAAAAACAGTATAAATTTTTCATGAACTTTAATAATAAAATCTGGAGAGTTTTGTGTTCCAAAAGGTTGTGAAATATATGTCCCGGTTTCTAAGACAGTAGATGCTAATTCTGGTTTTTCAATCCATTGTATAGCATCCTGTCTTTTACACTTTTTTGGTTTTTTTACAGAAGTAAACCCACATTTATCTAATACATATGCTATATATTTTTCATGACTTGTACAGTGTAATACAGGAGAAGCAACAGCTTTATTTTTATAATACGGTGAACCAAGTAAGATACGAACAGCTTCATATATATTTTTACAATAACCTGTATTACATGACATTTTTTCAAAAGATTCTTGTAATTCTTCCATTTTTTCCTTGTATAAGATGGATTATACAATAGGCTTATATAAATTGTATAATAGAAAAAGTATAAATAGATATATCATTTTTTTTATAAACTATTTTTGAATATTATATACAAAAACAAGAATTTCGAAATTCTTGTGTTTTCTCAGCGAGTTTTGGACTTTTGCTTTTTCCTGAGCCAGGGCGGGAGAGGATTTCCGTTTTCCCAATCCTTTTCATAACGATCAAGCATAGCTTGAATGACTTCCTGGGGGACATTATGCCCGTTTCCAGATGTTTTCGTTCGTTCATGCAACTCATCTGCAGTGAGATTGTTTGAAGCGAAGAGGTCAATCACTTGAAGTTCATAACCTTCCTCCTTACAAAACTGAAGATACGGTTCCATTTCCCACCGACAAGAAAAGGTGTTATGAACAACAACATTTTTGCCTTGACGCAATGCAGAGAATGTTCTTTCTTGACACTGTTGATGTGCCTTTCCGATTTTTTTTGGAACAAAGACATAGTTTCCACTTTTCATGAAAAGGTCGTCCGCCGCATACATACAATCGGCTTTTTCATCTCTTACAATTTCTCTTGCCCGCGTTGTCTTTCCGCTCCCAGGACACCCTCTTATAATAATAAGTTCTGACATGTATATAACTTGCAGAAATCTGGAAAAGAAGTTATATTAATTATACAATAATACATATTTGAGATAGTATGAATTATTTTTTTTTTATAAACTATTTTTTTTTTTTGCACATTCCTAAATATATAATATAACTTAAGAAATACAGAGGGAGTCCTTAGAGAACTCGTCTTGAGACAGGAGGAAGAGGGACACAGAAATTCCATGTATTATCCTTATTCTCCTTTCTTGCTGTTTCTCCAATAGTTTCTTTACATCTTTAATATCCTTAAGATTTGTTATCTGAGGTATAAGTGACATTATTGTAGAAAAAGCATCCATTGTGTAAGTTTCTCAAACGCAACCGAAAAGTTCTTCGCTCGAGTGAAAATAGTACTATAATGTCCTTGACCCTCTCCGTGTAAATTTTTTTTTTGATAAAAATTATACATTTTAGAACCTTGATTAATAATTATGTTCTGAAGAGGAAAATAAAAATATATATTTTTTATTTTTATAAGTGAAATCTTTTATTGTAAGTATATTTATAGGTATCGTTATTTGATTATTTTATTCTAATATTAAAAAATGATTATTATATAAACATTTTTACATATATTAATAGTATAAAGATGTCAGAAAAAAAGACAACGTTAAAGAAAAAATTAGAGGTGAAAGATGAAGAATTAGAAGTTTCTTCAGGCAAGAAATCTGATAGCGATTCAGATAGTTCTACCAGTGAGGAATCGGATAGCGATTCGGATAATTCTTCCAATAAAAACTCTAATAAAAAATATCAAACTGGATTGAAACGAGAAACAACAGATGCTTTTTATACAAATGAAAATATTGCAAAAAAGTGTGTAGAAGAATTATCTAATATTGTCGATTTTAAAGAATATGATATTATTATGGAGCCATCTGCTGGTTCTGGTGTATTCTCTGACATATTTCTTGAATATGACGATTTAAATGTTTTAAGCTATGATATAAATCCAAAACAGGAATATATTAAAAAACAGGATTTTTTAAAGTTAAAAACAAACTTCTTGAAAGAAAAAAGTGTTTTAACTGTAGGAAATCCTCCATTTGGGAGGCAAAGTTCCTTAGCTAAAAAGTTTATAAAGAAATGTGCTACATTTTCTGAGGTAATCGCTTTTATCTTACCAAGAAGTTTTAAAAAGGAAAGTATGTATAACCAATTTCCCTTATTATTCCATAAGATTTTTGAAATAAATATTCCAAAAAATGCATTTACTATAGGGAATAAATCTTATGATGTTCCTTGTATTTTTCAAGTATGGAAAAAAGAAGAATTTGAAAGAAAGAAGCCTATTAAGTATGTTCCTGTAAATTATAAATTTGTGAAAAAAGAAGATAATCCAGATGTTTCATTGAGAAGAGTTGGCGTATATGCCGGAAATATTAGCAAAGAAATTAAAAATAAATCAGCACAGTCTCATTATTTTCTTAAGATTTATACTATTGAAATTGATGATTTTATTAAAAAATTTAACAAAATAAAATTTAAAACTGACAATACTGTTGGTCCAAAATCAATATCAAAAAATGAATTTATAAAAGAAATAAATACCTTCATGGGGTAAAATATTTGTCAATATAGTTTTTTAGGTGATTTGGGTAAAAAAGTCTTTGTTTTTTAATACCGGTCTTGAACAAAGTAAATACTTTATTTTTACAACTTTTAACTTCTATTTTCCTACATACAACTGATATAATTTTTATATTATATTTTTTATATTTTGCATGAAAATCATCATTTGTAACATATTTTGATGCACGATTTGTTTGATGACCACCTGTCCATAAGTCTAATTGGTTGAAACCAACTAAGCTTTTGTTAGTTGTTGTATCAATAATATACCAATCTGGAATTTCTGATAATTTATGTTCCTGTAAATTTTTTTCAAAATTACATTTTAAGTTTTTATTTTTTAAAGTAATACTTTTAACAAGAAATTCGATTTCTTTATTAAATAAGTTTCCCCATACAACACCTTTTAATCCAGGTGGTATAAAATTTTTAGTCAATTCCTCAATTAAGTTGTCGCATTTTTTATCACTTATATCGGAGCATAAATTTTGGGTAATAATTCTTTTGAATTTTGATCTAACATTCTTAATAGATGGATATTTTAACATTTCTTCTAAATTTGGATTTAAAATTTTAGTAGAAATATTAGGACAATATCCATTTTTGATAAACTTCTTTATTTGCAGTAAATCTTTTTCTAACAAAGAACTATCGGAATCGCTATCAGAATCCTCACTTGAAGAACTATCTGAATCGTTATCAGATTTTTGTTCTAATGATAATTTAGTTTCTTTTGAAACTCCTAAATTTTCTAAATCTTTTGATAACTCTTCCTCATAATTTTTATCGAGTTTTCCTAAAACGTCCATTGTTTTTAGTTTATTGATAATTACAAATAATACTTAAATATAAATCATTTTTTATAATTTAATTTTGGGAAAATATTTTGATTATTTCCCAGAAAAGTAAGGTACGATTGTAGAAATTGGAAAAATACCAGAAACGTTCCCTTAAAAAGGATTAAGAATAACTATTTTGTTTTTTAATTTATTATTTGTTTCTAAAAAAAACCACCTTTTTGCTGTGATTTTTGATAAAATTGGTAACGCATTTTTCATGTTGTTCTGGAACATCATTGTATATGTCTATTATTGATATGTTGATATATCGTAAATCATAAGACGAACTGCTTTCTGAACCAAACTGATTTGAGCTCCAGATTTCTATTCTTTTAAATGGTTTTTTAATGTCATCGATATCTTTGATATTTACACCTTTCGAAATACCATCATAAAATAGATAGATCTCCGTATCTTTCTTTATTCTAAAATGAACAAAATTATGTTTGTGATGCAAATAATTTATAAATTCTTCCCGCATATAGTCACTTTTAGGAATTGTGAATTGTATTTCTGACAATGTTTTTAGATCAGTGAGTATTTCATAATAAATAGTCCTATACCATGGTCCATCATCATCTCCATAAAGTTTGCAAGTCAATTCAGTTTCAATTTGATCAATTTCGTATCTTTTCAGATCGTCGTCATAACCATCCTCGCCTGGGTATCTCCCATATGGCCCCATCGTGCATTGCCAAGACATCACTTTTCGTTGCTTATACTAATATGACATATGTGTAAATTATACATATCAATTTTTTTATTGTTTAAATCATGTTTTCCAGTAAAACGTTTTCAAAAATATTTGATTTTTGAAGCTAAAACGGGAAAAAGTTGCTAAAATGCCTCAAAATATGAAAAATTATGGGAAAAAATACAAGAAAATTCCCTTTTCTAGGGAAAAATAATGTATATATTCCCTTTGACGCTTAAGAATTCTTAAGCGTCTCACAGGTAAAAGGGAATAATTTTATAAAATTTCCGCACCAAAAAAACTATTTTTAGGAAAAATAGTGAATAAATTCCCGTTTTTTGACCTTTTTATACTTATTTTCAATAAAAGTAAAAATTATTTTTTAGGAAAAATGTATAGATTTTTCCCAAATTACTATTTTTTATGAGATTTATTCAGAATCTGAAGATTTGTCGCTTGAAGAAAATTCGCTTGAAGATTCCGCATTTTTTATATTTTTTATTTTACTATTAAAATATTTATTATATTTTTCTTTATTTTTATATAAATACTTTACTATAAATGATGGTTTATATTTTTTAGTTTTCATTATTATAATATTATGTTATATAATTTAATTTATTAAATACTCAATAATCTATTGAAGGTTTTATAGAAAATAATAAATATATATAAACTATTTTCTGAGACATCTTTTATACTACTGATGTAGTAGTAATATGTTTATATAATTTATCATTTTTTTTAATATTATGAAAAAAAAAAAGAATATAGTATTATAATAGTTTTTTATAAAACTCTCTGAGAAAACACAAGAATTTCGAAATTCTTGTTTTGTACATAGTATGATACTCAAAAAATAGTATAATATGCAATACAAATCAAGTATAATATAAAACTATTTTGTTGAAAAAATCTAAAAAATAGATTTTTTTTTGTATATAATTACAAGTATTTTGTAATCATATTATTAGGAATAAATCCAGGAAAACCCTTGCAGTAGTAAGGTGCTACTTTGATTACTTTATGTATTACAATATATGAAGCATCTTTTGCAATACAAGAAACAATTAAAATAGAAACGATTCTTGAATTTATTTTCAATTTTTTGTTTGTCCCTTCTACAACACCGATAAGGACTTTTTTGTTAGGGAATGGTGATTTTAACCACGAACCTCTATTTGGTTTGGGTGGCCTATGTTCTACTCTTTTTTCTCCTGTTAATATTTTATTCACATATATTGGCTTAATTGTTAGCCATGAGTGAATATTGGAAAAAACAGAGGACATTTTTCCAAAAGTAATAATTGGAGAAGTATTATTCCAATTCCACAAATTAGTTGGTCGTATCCAGTTTGAAAAAGATGAATTACGTGAAAATCGCACCTTTATATCTATAGTATTCCCAACTTGTAGTCTCAAATTTTTTTCCATATTTATAATTGTATGAGTACAATGGTGACATGGTCTTGCTAATGATAGTATTACAGAACCAGACTTATCTTTTTTAATACGCATCACAAGGATACGCAAGACTTTTATTTTTCTATCCTGTTTCAAAACATTGTATATATTGTTGAATACAACGCTCTTCAGCATGTTTTGTAGAAGAAGAACGAGTTATATATAACTTTTTTCTACTACGAATAGCACACCATATAGTTGATGTAGATGTAATCTGGTTATTAATCTTCTGTATACACTCTGAAATCATATTTTTATTGTTTTTTGTAATAAATATACTATATTATATAGTAATATTTATATATTCAATTTTTTGTAATAAGAATTAAAATATATTACTCAAGAAAATCACAAAGAATATAAGATTCTTGTTATTTTTTTTATAATAGTTACAAAACCCACAGAAAATTTTACAAGAATTTCGAAATTCTTGTTTTTTATAAAAAAATTGAATGTATTCTATGTATAGGATGTTTTTATTGTAAGAAACAATACTTGACAGGTTATATTCCATTTCTCTCGTAAATGTCTCTTGTACATGTGTCTCATACACTAGTAGAAAAAAGAAAAACACAACATTTTTATTTTCTTTTTTTCAGGATGATCCAATCTCTTTTTGAAAATGATTATATCACACTCGTCCAATATACACAATTGAAAGAACAGTATATTATTAGAAGAAAGCCTATTATTACAGAAAATTGGTCTTTTATGGGAAAATTACTTGTTCAACAAAAGTTGCCTTCACCAGAAACAACAAACACATTAATAATCGGTTGTGGCACACATATATGTTGTAGTGGGTATCATACACCCACCTGCTATTTAGCAAATGATGGACTTGACCATACCACGTGTATAACTATAGATATTGAACCAAGAATGTCCCCACATATTGTATGTTTTATTCGTCCTGATGATATGTCATTAGTGTATTTTTTACGAAAAAAAAAGTATACAATTACAAGAATTATATGTTGTGGGATGTTGCCAACTACATCTTACAAAATTCTCCAGAAAATTGTTGGAAAAGATGGTGTTATTATACTCTATGCAGGAACTTTGTACAAAACAAGACTTGAATCACATTCTAGTGAAATTGTATTAGAAGAAATACAATCCTTGTAAAAAGAAAATACAAAAAATAGTAATAATTACATAAAAAATTGAATAATAGTATAAATTGTTATTTATTATACTTGTATGGTAGACATATAATGAAATATTGTAAAAAGGAACTCAGTATTTTTCAAGAAGCAATTGACCATTGTCGATGGAAAAAAGTTTTATATAATGTTCTTTCTAATATTCATATTTCCGAGTATAAAAATAATACAACATTTGAAGAAATTTTTATAAAAATATACAATATTTGTAAAGAAGTGAAAGGATTAGGGTTACTAACTATATATGATATAACATCATCCATATGTCGTGAATATTCAATACATATTGATAATGTATATATTATTGGAAATGGTCCAAAAAGAGCAATTGCATTATTGAAAATAAAAACTAGAACACAAATACTTGATAAAAATATTCGATTACGATATACAACAATACCTGAGATAATACACGCTTTTACATTATATTCTTATAAAATAGATAAAAGTATAAAAAATACTAAGAATGGTGATATTATGGAGTCATATTTATGTAATTGGCAGAAAGGAATAAAATAAAAAAAATTGACACGGAGAGATATGAAGGACATTATATAGTTTTACATTCGGTTAAGTTCTTTGAACAACCAGAAGATGTCTACAAGAGGTAAATCTACTGGAGGAGGTCGTCAAAGGAGTACCAGAGGTGGTAATATTATCCGCATATTGACTGGACCTAAACCAGGTCCAAAAAAAAAACTGGATAAACAAAAAAAAAGACCCGGTCAGAAAGGCGAACCGAAAATCAATCTGGATCTGGCTAATATTGTTGTAGCATACTTGTCAGAATCTTATCGGAATGGGCCAATGACCGACCCCCCCCCAAAGGAGAGAGAGAAACAAACCGAAAGGTTGGAAAGGATCCGAAAAGATCTGATCTGGTGTCATGATCTTCATAGGGGACGACTGACAGAGGCGCAAAAAAATAAAGAATCTTTTCGGATTCGAATTGGCAATACCAACTCTCCAGCGTTTACCCAATATATGGAAAAACTTGATGGCGAAGTGAGAAATCAGTTTGTTCAGCTTCGAGAAATAGAAGAAGCGTTGAAGAAGAACAGTGAAAGTATCTCTGCGCACGCTGAGTATTGCGAAAATGCAGATCTTTTCGAAAAGAATAAAAAGATCCGGGAAGAACGAGAGAAAGGGAGAACGAGAGAGATGTGCAAGAGTGATCAGGGAAAGACCAAAGAATTGTGTAAAACATGCAAAAAAAATACCAAAAATGGTCGTTTAAAGAAAGGTCATTTCTGTAAAACATGCAACGCACGGAAGAAATTACCAAAAAAACAAATAGACTAGTTTCGACAAAAAAATAGTATTAAAAAATTGAATTTTTATATAAAATGTTGTTATAATACTTGTATGTTAGATATATATAATGAAATATTGTAAAAAGGAACTCAGTATTTTTCAAGAAGCAATTGACCATTGTCGATGGAAAAAAGTTTTATATAATGTTCTTTCTAATATTCATATTTCCGAGTATAAAAATAATACAACATTTGAAGAAATTTTTATAAAAATATACAATATTTGTAAAGATATTAAAGGATTAGGGTTACTAACTATATATGATATAACATTATCTATATGTCGTGAATATTCTATACATATTGATAATGTATATATTATTGGAAATGGTCCAAAAAGAGCAATTACATTATTGAAAATAAAAACTAAAACACAAATACTTGATAAAAATATTCAATTACGATATACAACAATACCTGAGATAACACACGCTTTTACATTATATTCTTATAATATAGATAAAAGTATAAAAGATACCATAAATGGTGATATTATGGAGTCATATTTATGTAATTGGCAGAAAGGAATAAAATAAAAAAATTGAATTTTTATATAAATATTTATATATATTATTATGTATTATTATAAAAATAATGAGTATAAGAAATGTTCGAGAATCTACAAAAAAAAAGATTGCTGGTAAACAATATTATAAATGCGCTAATGAACCAAGTATTATATTATATAATTTGAAAAATTATAAATGTCCAATGTGGTTATTATATAATGGGTCATTTGACGAAAGTGGTTATGAAATTGATCATATTAAAGAATTTTCTATATCGCATAATGATATGGAAAGTAACTTACAAGCTCTGTGTGTATCCTGTCATCGTGTAAAAACAAGAAACTTTATGCATAATATACCAAGAAAACCCAGTGTTGATTATAAAGAATTAAGAAAACCTAGTGTTGATTATAAAGAATTAAGAAAACCTAGTGTTGATTATAAAGAATTAAGAAAACCTAGTGTTGATTATAAAGAATTAAGAAAACCCAGTGTTGATTATAAAGAATTAAGAAAACCTAGTGTTGATTATAAAGAATCAATATATGAAGATAATACAGAAACTGAGTATTCAATATATGATAAACTTTTTGTATAAAAAATTGATTTATACAATATATATATATATTCTATTATAGTAAAAAGTTATCATTTAATTATATTATACTATGTTATCTACTCTATTTAAGAGTACAATTACTAACTTATATAATTCTATTGATAGAGCAAAAGTATATGATGAAAAAAGAAATGATAAAAATGATAAATGGGGTTACCAGTCTTCTTTTAAGTCAATTATAATGTGTTTTAAGAAAATTGATCGTAATATTATTTCAGAATCAGATGCCAGTCAGTATAATAATTATATTATTCATGGGATATTACGAGATACAAATAGACTAGAGGAACATATAAAAAATATGTTTATGGACAACACTAAAAGAATTGATTATATGGAACAATGTAATCAAGATATTATAAAATCATTAATACTTTGTTGTAATAAAAAATATACAATCGAAAAATCTTTTTATAATACTATTAAAAGCGACTCTCTTACTATATATTATATATTATTACTAGAAATACATACAAGAGTCATGCTTCAGAATATATATTTTATATGGAAATCAAATATAGAATTATATATGCCAGATTTTATTATATGTAGTAAATTATTACTAGATTATAATATAAAACTAACACCATATATGGATTATGAGTCTCTTGTATCAAATATTATGTATATATATAATTCTAACAAAGATAAATATACTGATATTTTTACAATAAATACATTTTTTGAAAAACTAGTTACAAAATATAAGAATATTAATCTTTTTACTATTTTTAATACTCAAAATAATAAAAATATTAGTTCTAAAAAATATACACAAACTCAATTATTAAAGGTAAAAGTAGGTGGGTTAAAAGATTTATGTAGAAAGGAAGGTATAAAACTTACTTCTAAAATGAGAAGAATTGACTTAGAAAATGCATTATTATCCCTTTGATTATATTATTTTTTAGATAAATTTTTTTATACAAAAATAGTTTAGAAATCCACAGAATATTTTACAAGAATTTCGAAATTCTTGTTATTGTATAAAAAATTGAATAATAGTATAAAGTATTGTTATTATATGTATAAAAAAGATACGAATTACCTTGTATAATCTATCATTTCCTAATTATGTCCGATGTTGGAGAAACATACAATTATATATATATTCTTATTAAACATGAGCATATAAAGGATAGGATACGAAAGATTGGTTGTACCAATAATATTTCAAGAAGGAAACAAGAGTATAAAACAGGAAATCATTTCCCTGTATCGTTTGAAGGATATTTCAAGATACCCTCTAGATACAATATATTCGAGGTTGAAAAAACAATCCATCGTGATTTGAAAGACTTTTCTGTATTTCAAAAAGATGGTGGAATGGAATTTTTTCAATGTAAAACAAATACACTCGAAATGGTCAAGAATGTATTACTCAATCATAAGATAGAAGCTATTATGGTAGATAAAGACGATGTTGTTGCGAAAGGGTGTGATACGAGGGAGGAAGAGAGAAAATATACTGATTTCGAAGTCGATAGAGTATTTACTAAAATTAATCCTTATCCTGTTATTTTTAAAGAAGATAAACATAAAAAACTAAGATATTATCAGAATGAAGCACTTTCTATTATGAATAATAATAATTTTGGTAAATTAATTTTACCAACAGGTGCGGGGAAAACTGTAATTTTTATGGAGTACCTTTTTCATAAAACTGGATTATTGCTTATAATTGTCCCTAGTATCATTTTAGTCGAACAAACATATAAAAAAGCAATAGAAAAGGGTTTTAAAAATGTGTATAAGGTTTATTCAAAAAGTAAAGATGATATTGACATTACAAGAAAAGAAACAGAATCTATTTTAATTATAACTACATATCAAAGTTCTAGTAAGGAAACAAATAAACTTTTGAAATATGATTATGAAACAATTATTTTTGATGAATGTCATAGAACTTCTTTAAGTAGTATTAATGAAAAAGAAGATTTAGGTTGCTTCCAAAAATTTCTAAATTATAAAAAAACAATAGAAAAGTTTTTTTTTACAGCAACAGAAAAAATTGTTTATACAAGTGATTTAAAAGAAGATGAATTTATTTCCAGTATGTCAGATAATGATTTATATGGAAATGAACTTTTTAGATTTCCATATAAAGAAGCCATAGAAAAAGGTTTTCTTTGCGACTATAATATCGAAATTATTGATACTGAAAAAAAAGAAATGGCTCTTCTTAATTATTTAAAACTACAAAAAGGATATAAAACGTTAATATATTGTTCTTCAACAAATATAGCTAAACAAATTTATGATTATTTAAATGTTTCTAATATTGAAAATGTATTTTATCTTGACTCAAATGAAAAATATTATAAAATAAAAAATGGTTCATTTGAAATAGATCCTATATCAAAAAAAAAAGTTACAATATTAGAAAAATTTGAATTATGTGATAAAGTTTCCATACTTGTTTTATGTAAAATGTGTATTGTGGGATATGATTTTCCTCCAATTGATAATGTTATCCATTATGACATTACAAAAAGTTCAATTGAACTTTTTCAAAAAAACGGAAGAGCTCTTCGTCTTTATAATGGAAAACAACGTACTCTTTTATCTTTTTTTGTTTTAAGAGATAATAAAAAAGATGAAGAATCTATAAAAAAATGTATGTCTGATATTATTAGAAATGATCCAAGACTTGAAGTAGAAGCTAAAAGGATACAATTAAATAAAAATAAAAAAAATATTCAACGTTTTAATATATTATCAGATGGTTATATATCAGATTTTAGCATTTCTACATATAATAAATATGTAAATCTTATTTGTAATAAAAAATTCTCATATCAAGAAGTAAAAGACCTTGTTAAAAATTACAATATTAAAACAAAAGAAGAATATTTTCAAAAATCATTAGAAGATTATAATTTGCCAAAAAATCCAGAAGAAGAATTTAAAGGTTATTTTAATTGGATTGATTATTTTAATCTTAACAAAGAAGATTATTATACATTAAAAGAGTGTAAGAAATATTCGAAAGAATATTTAGAAAAAAATCCAGAACTTAAAAAATGTTATTTATTAAAGCCTTCTAAAATTACGAAAGAATTATATACAATGAACAAAAAATTCCCACCACATGATTTATGGTGTGAAATATATCAACAAAATACAATTAAAGATATTATTCATAAACATGATAAAAAAAGTTTATACGATTATTAAGTATTTTTTACTTTAAAATTTTATTTATGGTTCGTAAAATACTTAAGTATTTTTTACTTAATATATTATATAGTGTATAAAATGAAAACCTATAATTGTGGATTTTGCAAAAAAGAGTTTAAACAAAAAATTGATTATTTAAGACATCGGGATAGAAAAACACCATGTATAAATATGGCAACACTTAATATGTTATCAATGCAAAAAATAAAAAATGACTCGGATATGAAGACATTGAGAACTTTTTATTCTAAATGTTTTAATATTTTACGAGACAACGAGCTTCTAACGGGAGATAAGGCTTTAAGAAATTTATCATATTTGTTAATTTTAAAGTTAATGGAATCAAAACTAGAAGAAATAAATTTTAGAGGTTATGATGACTATATATTTGATATAGAAGACGACGAAGAAATTGAGGAATTATTTAATTTAACAAGATTTAGTTATCTTGGTAAATCTAAAGAACTTAATATTCGATCTCAATTAAATGCTGTATGGGATCAAATTTTATCTCAACATCCAAAAACTAAAGAAATTTTTATAAGAAAAAAAGGATTTGATATAAAATATACAAGAACATATACAAAATTAATTGAAGAAATATCTAAGATTAATTTTTCTATTATTGATCAAGATGTTCAAGGAGAAGCATATGAAGATATTTTAAAAGATACTCTAAAAGGTAAAATCTTAGGTCAGTTCTTTACACCTCCTATTATTAAAAAATTATGTGTTGATTTAGTAAAACCTAAAATAACACAAGATGGTAAAACGGAAACTATTTTTGATTTAGCTATGGGACCAGGTGGATTTTTACTAACTGCTGTTAAATACTTAGAAAAAGAAGCAACATATAAAAATATAAAATTAGATTGGGACTTTATTTCTAATGAAGGATTGGGGGGTATTGAAGCAGAACCCGATACTTTTCAATTGGCAAAATCAAATATGCTAATTTCTACTGGAAAATTATGTGATAATATTCATCTGGGAAATTCTATTAGAAATACAATTGAAGGAAAATATGATATTGTTCTTACAAATCCACCTTTTGGAATTAAAGGTCTACATTACTTTGATATTGAAAATGAAAAAAGAGATATATATTTACCTATAAAATCCAATTCTGCTGTTCCATTATTTATACAAGCAATTATTTACATTTTAAAAGTAAATGGTAGATGTGCTGTTGTTTTACCCAATGGTCAAGAATTGGATAGTAGTAATCAAGACTTGGTGGCTGCCCGAGAATATCTAATGAAAACATGTGATTTAAAAGAAGTTATTTGTTTACCAGCAGGTATTTTTACACATACATCTATTAGAACTTGTATTTTTTACTTTGTGAAAAAGAAGGAATGTAGTTCTATTTTGAAAACTGAAATTACTTGCTCTAAAAAAACAGGGAAAGAAACAAAAAGAACTTACGAGTTTTCTAAGTCTCATTCAACTAAAAGTGTTAAGTTCTACGAATGTAATCCTCATACAGATTTTAAAGAATTAAAAGCAGATGTTCCGATTGAACAAGTTGCTGGTAATTCATACTCATTAAATTATAATGATTATCTGGAAGATAATGATGAAAAGTATGAAGATACAGAAGAAATTAAATGGATGAAATTAGGGGATGTTTGTGAATTAATAAAAGGCAAGCATTCGTCAAACAAAACAAAAACATTATCATCTTATCCGTATAGATTTATTACAAAAAAACGAAAAAATATAGAATATTGTAACTTTTTTGATATTGAGAATGAAAATATATTTATATATAGAGCATTTAATGGTAATGGGTATTTTGGAATTTCCTTTTATGATGGAAAATGTGCTTTTAGTAATTTAATATATTTAGTAAAATTAAAAAATACAATAAATACAAGATTTTTTTATTATTGGTTACTAACAAAGCGTCTCCATATACAAAATAATATGGGAAAAGGTGTTGCAAATAAAGTATTAGATAAAAAATTATTTAATAAAATCAAAATCCCTATTCCTTCACTCGAAAAACAACAAGAGATTGTAGAACAATTAGACTTTCTAAATGAAGAGTGTAATACCACTGCAACAGAAAGAATTGCACAACTCAAAAGAAAGAACAAGATTTTTCTCGAAACTCAAATTCGATATGGTGATAATATGATTGAGAAATTAGGGGATATTTGTGATTTTTTACCAAAAAGTAAAAGAAAAGCTTCATATGGAAAAAAAGAAGGACAATATCCCTTCTTTAAAAGTTCTATGAATGTAAATACATATGTAGACGAACCTGATTATAAAGAAGAAAGTATCATTATTGGAACTGGTGGAAACCCAAATATTAAATATTGTAAAGAATTTTCGTGTTCTACTGATAATTTTATATTAAAAATTAATAATATAAATACTAAATTTATATATTATTATCTATTTAACAATATTCATATTTTAGAAAAAGGATTTAAGGGGTCTACAATTAAACATATTTCCAAACAATTTACTAAAAACATCAAGATCCCTATCCCCCCACTCGAAAAACAGCAAGAAATTGTATCTTTTTGTGAGAGTAATGACCGGAAGATTAAAGAGTTAGAGGAAGAGATTGAATTCAATAAAAAACTTTCAAGTCAAATCTTATCCAGTATCTTCAAAAGTTCTGAAACAAAAAAAGAATCTGATGAGGAATCCGATAATGAATCCGATAATAAATCCGATAATGAAGACGTTGAAGAAGACTTTGAAGAAGACGTTGAAGAAGACGTTGAAGAATCAAAAAATTACTCCGATGAATAGAAAAAAGAATAAATTATATAAAAATTGATATTTTTATAAATAGTAAATAATGTATTACAAATCAAGATATATTTTGATTGAGTGATTAAGAAAATGTGTCAATTAATAACAGATATAGAAGATACACCATTGTCTGTTCATGAAGAAAATAGAATGTTAGGTCAGTTCTTTACACCACCCATTATTAAAAAATGTTATGTTAATATAACCAAATCTATATTAACACAAATATGCGATGATACAGAAACTTTTCTTGATCCAGCTGTGGGAACAGGTGGATTTTTTATAACTTTTATTAAATACTTAGAAAAAGAAGCAAAATATAAAAATATAAAATTAGATTGGAACTTTATTTTCAATCAAGGATTGAGTGACATAGAAGCAGAACCAGATACCTTCCAACTAGAAAAGTTCAATATGCTTCTTTCAACTGGACAGTTATGTTATAATATTCATCTAGGAGATTCTATTCAAAATACAATTAAAGAAAAATATGATATTATATTTGCAAATCCACCATTTTGAATTAAAGGTCTAAATTACTTTGATATTGAAAATGTAAATAAAAACAAACCAATAAAACATATTTTTTCAGAAGAATCTGTTAATGGTGAACATTTTGAAGAATATTAAAAATTGAATAATAGTATAAATAAAAAATGATAATTTGTATAAACAGTTATAGTTATTTATAAAAAAATTCATTTAAAAAATGTCAGAAATTGAAGTATCATGGAGTATGCGACAAAATTTTGGAAAGTGTATGACCAATATTTTTGAAATGATTGAAAAATTACAGGTTGTTATGTGTCCAGGGTATCATACAAAAGATGCTGTTTTCCCAATTATCGATAATTCGGAAAACGGTTTTACACCTGATATATCTAAAAGGTCTGGACAACGAAAACATTTTTTCAATAATGTTATGATAGGTCATTATGCTATTGTTTTTGAAGAAAAAAATAAAGAAAAAGCTTTACTTATACAAATTACAGGAAACCCATATATTCGATATATACCAGAAATAACTATTTATAGAAATACATCAAGACCTGGATTATATAATGATTCAATATGTGCTTATAGACTTACAGGTAAAGAGTATAATAAAAAATATGATATTACAGAAAAAGTGTGGGGAATTGTTAGAAATGTAAAAATTATACGATATATTTCTTCAGACGAACCTATTTTTACAAAATATTGGAACTTTCAAGGTTCTATTATAAGAAATAGGAGCAATAAGAGATATATTCCTTTATATTTTACAAATGAAGATGATATATATACTATAGAACCTGATATAGAACCTGATATAGATCCTTTTAGTGAAGAAAACAATGAATTAACAGAAACTACAAGTAAAAAACATACTTGGACAGAAATAGATAATATGATTATTTCTCTATGTTATATTCACAAATATAACATAGAAGAAATATGTAAAATGTTGCCTGATATTCCTAAAAATTCTATTAGAATGAAATTATCAAATTGCTTATTTTTAGATAAAGGAACTATTCCTGGTTCTTTACAAAATGTGTCAAGAACTCATTATATTATTTGGAAATTAGTAACACAATTTTTTACAATATCTAATAATACTTCATCTTTAGAAGAAGAAAAATATTCTGATAATATGTTATTAGAAAATACTCAAATAGAAGGTTATATTCATAATATAGATATAAAAACTCTATGTGAAAAAAGTTCATTTATTCAATTAACAACAGAAAATACTACTATGTATATTGGATATAATATACTATTTACATCAAAAAATGTATTATTCTGTAGAAAAATATTAGATGTATCTAATTCTTCTATAAAAATAGATTTTCCTGATTTACATAATACTTTACAAATTATTTCAAGAAATATTTTTGTATTGGTAAAAAAGGATACAATACAACAAAATATAATTCGTATTCCAAATATTGATACATATACTCAAGAAATTATTCAAAATGAACTTGTTATAACACCTAAAAAAGATTATATTACAGAAAATGAATTATATATGCTCTATATGAAACATTCTAGGATTATACAATGTATTGTTACAGATGGATTACATGAAGTATCCACACAAAGAAAATATGCTTCTATTCTTATTGATATATGGCGAATGATGCCTTCACAAAAAATATTACAAACTACTACATGTAATTTGAAATTAACAAATGAAAATGGAAGAAATGGGTATACCTGGTGCGAACCAATCCATATGTCCTTTCAAAGAAAAGATGCAAAAGGAACTTTACAAGAAATTATACATATGGTTCGTGTAAATCATTATACAATTCATATTTCTATTAGATTGTCTACAGGTAGAGAAATACATTTTATTATAGAGTAAATAATTATTATATTTTTATTTATTATATGGAAATATATAATCAAGTAAACAGAAATACTTCTATTATTCAAAAATTACTAAGAAAAGTATATCCTAATAAATATAACAATAAAGAAGCAATTATAGTTATTAGACATAGTATTGATGTTGATAATGATGATAGACCTACAAATAATCAAGGTATTAAATATACATTACCAAATTCTCAAGAAATAGAACCATTTTATGAAAATTCTTTAACACCTGAAGGAAAATGTGCTTCTGAAAATTATTCTATTATACTAAATAAAATAGTATCCGATTTAGGATTATCTATAATAAATCGTGTTGTTATAAAAGATCCTAAAATACAAGAAAAAAGTTCAAATACATTTTTTACAGCTTTACCTTTTATAAATAATAATAAAATACAAGATGTTAGATTAAGAACTAGTACCGAGGATGAAAATGGAAAAGAGATACTAGAATTAGAAAATGATGATCTTATTACAAAAAATGGTTCTATTTTAGTATGTTGGTCTCAAGAAACATTATGGTCTGAGAAAAATCAAGATGGTGATCGAGAAGACCAACCAGATAATACATCTATTTTAGGAAGATTAAATAATACATATAACATATCTTGTAATATTCAGGGACCACCAAGAAAAGGTGTTACAATATATATTTATTTAGAAGATACAGTTTTACATATATATTCTATGCTAACAAATCCTTTACGATATGAAGTTGGGTATAAGAAAAATTTTTAATTTATGTATTTCTATTAGATTGTCTACAGGTAGAGAAATACATTTTATTATAGAGTAAATAATTATTATACTATAAAAAATAGTAAAAAAAAAATTGACACGGGAGAGGTGAAGAACATTATAGTACTATTTTCACTCGAGCGAAGAACTTTTTCTCGAGATACAAACTTTTCGGTTGCTTTTTGAGACGATAATGCCCGAGCGTTTTACACATAATGACTTGAAGACCCTGATCGAAAAAGCAAATGAGATTGCCAAAAATGGAAAAACAGAAAATGAAGAGAAGGAGAATAGTCCGGATACCACCAAAGCCGTTGACCCAACACTTCTAGACGGTCTTGCCATGGAGGATACACTCCGTGACGATGGGGTCATTCAAGAAGCCAAGGGTTTCAGTCGCTTCATCTCGAAAAAGGAGCAGATCCTTCAAGAAATAAAGAGTCTCATCGAGGAACTCCGTGATCTTGATTCCCAGGAGAGTTCTTCTTCTTCGCCTATTTGGAGGCTTATGTTCTACACTTGCGAAGGGGAATACACCTCAATCGAACAGTTCCTCCTCTTTGCTCGGAGCCGGGAGGATCTTGTGTCTTTTCTTGAAAATATAAAACTCGAGAAGCGGGAGAAACAGTTTAAAAATGTCGAATTCTCGAAATTAACCCCGGTTGATGGAATGTTCCTCGAGATAACGAAGGATTCAGAGGAACATGATGGGGGGAGTTATCATTCCTATACGTGCACTTTTAGTCAATTAAAGGAAAAGCCTGGCGTTTACTATGTAAGACCGATTTTTCCTTCAATTAAAAAAAACACCGAGGTGTTTTCTTGGGAGGAAATCAAAGAGACCGGATATTGGGTCAGACCTGATGGAACCAGGGGAGGTCTCTGAGTCTATGGCACATTCTGTTTCTAATGACTTTGAGTCTATGAAGTTCAAAAAAATAGTTATTAATATAATATGACATATTCTATAGATGACAGTTTCTCAACACTATTTAGTTATATGTATATAATACTATTTCTTTACATTATTGTATACAGAAAAGTTATAAAAGGTAAAAAAAAAGTAAAAATATAACCTTAAAAGATATAATTATAGCTATATTCCTCTCTTTGATGTCTGGGTATATGGTTTATGTATATACTCAAAAAAAGAATAAAGAGATACAAGAAAATAAGTATGGTCTTAAATATCCTCTTATAACAAGTTTAACTGTTTTTTTACTATATAATATGTTTATTCTTGAAGAAGGTGTTACATTAATAATAATAATAATAATAATATACTATTTTTTTTTTTACTATTTCCAAGTTTTCTTGGGACCACCTGTAATCGAACAGGAAAAGTTCGTTTAACCCTTTGGAACAAAAACAGGCGCATTGGCTCTCAAGACAGTAGGTGTCGCAGAGACAGCAGGTGTCACAGAGACAGCAGGTGTCGCAGAGACAGCAGGTGCCGTAGAGACATCAGGTGCCGTAGAGACATCAGGTGTCGCAGAGACAGCAGGTGCCGTAGAATCAGAGACAAAAGGTGCTGCAGAGACAGAGTCAACCATAGAAAGCGCATTAGTGACAGCTTTCTTGATGTCATCTTTTTGAAACAACTCTCTGTCAGGACTCAAGTAAATTTTCAAAAGAGTCTCTACAAAAATCAGAGACAATTCCTTTTTGATTACTGGCGGACTCTTTTCTTCCAAACTCTGAGTCAGTCCTTTGACAAGTTGGTGAGACACGACAAAGCGCATAGATGCCGCTGGAGGATGACCTCCGAAACTGAGACCGAATAGTTTCCCGACCCATTGAACAAAAGTACCAATATGAATATCAGAATCCTTTCGTTCGGGGAAACGAAACATGAAATTGATTAAGTATATCCCGTCGTTATTACAACTAATATACAAATACAAAATCATTTTTCCTTTACTCGAAGGATGCATTGGTTTCATAATATTGATACTGGTCGTGAAGGTTCGCGGTGAGCCATCTGTAAAAATGAAGGCAAATGGATATCTTAAAGCCTCACTCTCAACAATCTTGTTGCATATAGAGCGATGTTTATCGAGTTCCTCGTCCGTGAAGAATAATGTTTTGGCCAACTCATCAGGGGATTCACACATCTCCTTGAACCATCTGCTAAAGGTCTCAAGATTAGTGAGAGGTTTGGAGGAATGGTACATAAGGTACACCTTGAGCTTAGAGATGCGCATAGCATCATGTTCGGACTTCAATTGTGCTACATCCGCATTACCTATTAGCTTTAATAGATTGTCCAAATGAGTTTCACTCGGAAAGTGGTTGAAGAGCGTCTTCACCATTGTAACTGCAGCCGCCTCCTCAGTCGGATGAACAAGAAGGACATTGTCATTTCTGAAAACCGAAAAGTTTTCGTCAAAGTCCATCTTTTTCATAGTTAAACAATGGACAAGCTCATTGAGTGCACTCAAGTGATGATCAACGATGACCACCTTTTCGACATGTTTCAGAAACTCCTGTAACCACTCCTGCGAGGGTGATGTGTCTACATAAAAGACCACGAGTTTCATCCCGTTGTACTTTTCGTCTGTTGGGACAAAGGAGACTCGTGGTGAGACAGCTATTGGAATAATTGGCACTCTGGGGAAAACCCTTTGAAGCTGCCTCCACAATAAAATTGCAGAGGTGCTTCCGTCCAAACATCCCCAATGATAGTGGAGAATAAAAACCGTGTCAGTTCCCGTTGGGCCAATAAATTGTCTTAGCTCTTTTTCCCATTTCGTTGGGCATATCGACGACATCTCTTAAGTGCTCTTTTTTTAGCTTGACACTCAAGATAAAAATAGTACTATAATGTTCTTGACCCCCCTCGTGTCAATTTTTTTACTGTAGTATTATTGTATATAGTATGCTTTCTTATAATATTTGCACTATTGTAAACTGTTTATACTCTAAAATACAATATCTCACAAGACAAGTAGAAACTACACATTCTGATGTGTATGCTTTTTGAGAATAATAATACAATAGTTGTACAAGAAAGTGGTATATATCATATTTCTACAACGACAGATGGAAGTTCCTCAGAAAATAATGTAAATATTATACAAGCTATATTTGTAAATAACAATAAAATTTCAAAAACAAGTACTAGTAGGCATTATCAACAACAAAATGACAATGGTTCTGTTTCTTTTAATGGTCTTCTTTCTTTAGAAAAAGATGATAGAATCCAGTTTCAATTTAGTGAGATAGAGAGTGATAAAGAAATTATGCTTACTATACATAACTGTAATATTACATTACATAAAATTGGTTAAAAAACTGATAAATTATATAAATATATTCAAGTAGTATATATATACAAGTTTATACACAAGTTTATACACAAATGGCTAAAGCAAAACCTTTTCTAAAATGGGTTGGAGGTAAAAAAAGATTACTTACAAAATTAGAAGAACATTTTCCTACAAAATACAATACATATATTGAGCCATTTTTAGGAGGAGGTTCCGTATTCTTTCATTTTCAACCAAAAAAAGCAATACTGTCAGACAGTAATAAAGCTCTTATACATACCTATACATCTATATGTAATGAACTAGAAACTTTATATACACATTTACAAGAATTAGAGAATAAAAATACAGAAGAGGAGTATTATCAATATCGAAAAGAGTTTAATACATTACGAAATACTATAAATTCTTCTTCTATATATTATGATCCATTATATATATCCGCATTAATGATATATCTTAATAAGGCAGGCTATGGAGGTGTATATAGAGAAAATCAAAAAGGAGAATTTAATGTTCCATATGGAAAATACAAGAAATTGAATATTGCTAATAAAGAATTGTTATTGGAAGTCCAAAAGTCCCTTAAGAATATAACTATCCAATGTTGTAATTATAAAGAAACTATATTACAAGCAAAAAAAGGAGATTTTATATACCTTGACCCACCATATGACCCTGAAGAAAAAACATCCTTTACAAAATATCAAAAAGGTGATTTTACACGAGAAGACCAAAAAGAACTAGCTTCTATGTTATATGAATGTGATAAACAAGGTATTATATTTGTATTATCAAACTCTAATACAAAATTTATTCGTGAATTGTATAAAGATTTTATTATAACAGAGGTTACTGTAGGGAGACATATTAATAATAAAAATAAGTCTGATAAGGTTATTATTAACAATGAAGTAATTATTTCAAATTGTACAAATACTGTTATAGAAACTATAATAGAACCCACTGAAGAAGTTAAGGAAGAAGTTAAGGAAGAAGTTGCAGAAGAAGTTGCAGAAGAAGTTAAGGAAGAAGTTGCAGAAGAAGTTAAGGAAGAAGTTGCAGAAGAAGTTGCAGAAGAAGTTGCAGAAGAAGTTGCAGAAGAAGTTGTAGAAACAGAAAATACAACTTCACTATTACTTCATAATACAACTGTATTAGATTGGGTACAAAAAAAAGGTATATTTTTAGAATATAAACCTAGTAAAAATGATACGTTAGGATATAATAAAAAAGAAAAAGAGTGGGCTAATACGTTGCTTGATAATACAAAATATACAAGTCAATGGACTACTTGTCTTGGTGAAACCTTGGTAAAAGAAGCTCTTACAATATTATATAAAAATGCGTGGAGACCTGAAAAAAAAGAGGGGTATAAACCAGATTGGGAAACAGAAGATGCCATATATGAAGTAAAAACAAGAAATTGGACTACATCTGGAACAGCTGGAGAAAAGATACTAGGAACACCATATAAATACTCAGATATTCCATTATATTACAAGAAACCATTATATATTGTTTGTGTTGCGTATCAAGAATATGAAGCTGTAGAGAAATTTTGTATATATAAAAATATAACAGAAAGAAAACAAAAAATACTGGATATGTGGAAGTCTATGGATATTCATTTTATACAATTTACAGAACTATTACAAAAAGCAAATATATTGTAAAAAATTGAATATTTTTATATAATAATATACTTTTATAGTCATATAAAAAAAAAAGAATTTGTGTATTCTTTAAGTTTGTATATTCTTTAAGTTTGTATATTCTTTTGTGTAAGATGTCTTTAAGGAATGTATGTTATATTTGTGGACAAGAGGCTCAAAAAAATACAGATTATTTTCGCACAGAAGCACATATGTGCGACACACATTATAGCCAAATGATTGATATTTTTTCTTTTTGTTTTGACTTTGAAACAAATTCTACAAAACCAAGTTTACTTAGTTTTTGTAGAAGTAGTTTTAGGAAAAATGTTTTTACAGAAGGTGTATCTATACTTAGAAATTTTTTTGAAAAATACAAGAAACCTATAATTTCAAAAGAACCAGCAATAAACTGTTAAACATGTCCAGATTCTTTATTTCGATATCGTCCAAGGTATGTAGAAAGAGAAGATGGAAGTATGCATGTTATGTGTAGGCATAAAGCTAGAGAAACAAAGACAACTCATTATTGTTGTATAGAATGTAGTGATCGTTATATTATACAAAAAGTCTCTTTATTGGATCCATTACAACAATTTCCAGTAGAACTTGTAGAAATTACAGAATCTTATAATTCTACAAATATATGTAGTAATTGCAAATATCAAAAAGAATATATCACATCCATAGAAAATATATTATAATAAAAATGTATTATATATAGTATAAAAAAATGAAAAAGTCTAAAAACACTAGTAAAAATAAAAATGTAGAAAACAATTACAATTTTACTGTGTCTGTATCAAATACTATTGATAAAAAAATATCAAAAGGGTTACGATTAGCATATAAATCTATTGAAGAAGAACAAAAAAAAAGACCTATTTTGTACAGTGATAGATTTAATCATATTTATATATACGAAGGTATTTCCAATGATACTGTGAGAAGAGTTCGTAATGAGTTAAATATATTATCAAAAATGCAAAGAAACTATATTAATGAAGGTATGGAGGATGAACAAGTTGTTATCTCATTACCAAAACCAATTATGATTCATGTTCATTCTCAAGGAGGTGATACAAACGCGGGTATTGCTCTAGCGAATCTTATTGATATTCCAGATATACCTGTAATTGTTATAGCAGAAGGGGTTGTTGCCAGTGCCGCAACATTTATATTAATTAAAGCAAAATTAAGTTATATAGCGGACAACTCGTATATTTTGATTCACCAGTACTTTGGTGAATTGACGGGAAAAGCAGAAGAACTTAAGTTTAGTGTAGAGTTAGGAAAACAATTTATGGATTTCTTAGTTGACTTGTATAGTAATCATACAAATTTGAAAAAAGAACAAATTCGCAAAATGTTAAAACATGATATTTTTATGTCATCTGATGATGCTATTAAAAATGGTTTAGTAAACTATAAAGTAAAAGAAAATATCGAGCAAAAATATGATTTTTATAATAAAGATGAAGCTTTCTCTTTACGAAGTGGTGATGTTAGCCATTCACTAACATTTTATAACAATCTAAATCTAATTCAAACAGACGACGAAGCCGACTTACCTACTTTTGAAAAATCATTAAATATTGTAAAAAAATTACATAATTTAAGTTTTGTTTCTAATGCAACACCTTTATATTTACATTTTTCTGATTCAACAGGTTCTTATTTCTTTAGAGAAATGACAGGATCTATACCCGTATTAAATGCAATAGCTGTATCAAGGGTTCCTGTTTTTGGTATTGTAACAGGTCCTATAAGTAATTTTTCTGTACTTATATTTATTATTTTGTATAAACGATATATGTACAAAAATACCTTTTTAACAATTGATTTTGTAACATATCAAGAAGAAGCTTACAAGTTTGAAGATAGTATGTTGAATACAGAGTTCACTAGAAAGATTATAAAAACGTATTTTAAGAATAAAACAAAAATGCCTAAAGAAATGATAGATAGTCTATTTTCTAAAAGATATGCTATATATCCAGAAGATGCTTTAAAGTATGGTATGGTTGATGTTATTATAGAATAAAAGAAAATTATTTTTTGAATTTGGAAATAAGTATATCTAATGGTAAAGACCCGTCTTCTAATACAATTCTATGAAACTTTTTAATATCTCCTTTAAATTTTTCACGAAGTTGTAAAATAGTTAATTCTCCTATTTTGTATGCTAGAGCTTGGCCTGGCATAGCAACATATCTATAAAATTCTGCATCTATTTCACTTTTTGCAAGTAAAGAGTATTTTTGGAATAATTTTGAACACTTTTCATAACTCCACCCATAGTGGTGAATACCTGTATCTATAATAAGTCTAAGGGCTCTAAACATTTCACTATTTAGTTTTCCTACATATCCTAAAGTATCATATTCTCCTAAATTTTCTGCATATAATCCCCACCCTTCCTCATATCCTACATAACTGGAAGCTTTCATGAACATAGGAGACCTTTTTGTTGTATTGTTAATAGTTATTTGATAATGATGTCCTGGGATACCTTCATGTTTAGATAGAGCCATAGCCCCCGATTTTAACATATTTTTTACATCTCTTGTATTTAAATAAAATGTCCCAACACGCTTTCCTTCTACATCACCACCTTCATAATATGCCCCTGCCATACTTTCTGCTATAGCTTCTGGAACTTCTTTTAATTGGAAATTGTCTTTAATTTTTATATCAAAATATTTTGGTAATAGATTATTCCATAAGTCTGTTCTAAGTTTTTTGTAATGATCCATAAGTTCTTTTTTATTTTTATAATGATTATCTTTTCTGTTTTTTATTTTTTGTAAAAATTGTCGTAATGGTATATTAGAATATCCCATTTCTACAGACATTTTCTTAAGTTCTTTAGATAATCGTTTTACTTCTTTCCATCCAAGTTTATGAATTTGTTCTACACTAAGCTTACTATTTGTTGTTTGTGTTTCTACGATATATTTATACATTTTTTTACCATTAGGTAATGTAGAAAATGCCAAACTTTTTCTACAATTTTTTACATATACATTTTGTAAAAATTCTAATATTCTTCTTGTTGGTTTTAATACATACGTTTTCATATTTGTATCCCATTCTTTTCGTAATGATTTTGGAACATTTTTATTATAATATAATTTTTCATGAAGAATATTTTCAATATCTTCTATAAGGATTTCTGTAATTTTTTTAGGTAATGTAAATTTTTTTTCAATACCAATATTCATATTGATAATTGCCTGACAACACCATAAAGCAAATTCCTTGTTCTTTTCCATAAAATCTTTATAGTCTTTGACTGTTTTAAATTCAAACATACCTTCGCCATTTGCTTCTTGAAAATAACCAGAAATTTGGTTATTAAATTGGTCTAATGGTAATAATTCAAGTGGGTATTCTAATCCATCTAATGTACTATCTATCTCATATTGTAATATTTTATCATATATACTTTTCTTTTTTATTTTTTTGAGTTTTTCTTTGTACTTTAATGCTACAGTTTTAATTTTTTCATTATATTCTGGTGCAATTGAATTTTCAAAACGAACACGATTTTTTTTGTATTTTGGAACCTGGAGATAATCATTCATAGATGGGAACAATGTCATTAGGTCATCAAAGTATTCGTCAAATATATTCATTATTATATAGTATTAGTATAGTATATAATAATAAATAATAAAAAAAAAGTAAAAAATTATAGATATTTATAAACTCTATTTACACCCTATTTATACTCTATTTAAAATAAGAAAAATGAAGAAATTCCTCCTCTTTGTTGTCTCTTCTTTTGAGACTTCTTGCGACTCTGTACAAGAGCATTAGTCTGTCTTCGTTTTTTAGAAGCAGAACTAGAACGGGCACCACCACTTCTTCGTTGGGTAGCAGCGGATCGCTTAGCAGAAGCATATTTTAATGATGCCGTTTGTTTTGCTCTTGATTGTGAAGCAGATCTAGAAGATATGTTAGCTTGAGTTTTTCGACGAGAAGCAGCACGAAGTCTACTTTGAACAGCAGCTTGGGTTTTTCGCTGAGAAGCAGAACTAGAACTAGAACGGGCACCACCACTTCTTCGTTGGGTAGCAGCAGAACGCTGACGACTTCGAGAAGCTGCCTGAGTTTTTCTCTGGGTAGCAGCAGAACGCTGACGACTTAGAGAAGCTGTCTGAGTTTTTCGCCGAGAAGAAGAACGAGCTCTGGCTCCACCACTTCTTCGTTGGGTAGCAGCAGAACGCTGACGACTTCGAGAAGCTGCCTGAGTTTTTCTCTGGGTAGCAGCAGAACGCTGACGACTTTGAGAAGCTGCCTGAGTTTTTCTCTGGGTAGCAGCAGAACGCTGACGACTTAGAGAAGCTGCCTGAGTTTTTCTCTGGGTAGAGGCAGAACGAGCTCTGGCTCCACCACTTCTTCGTTGGGTAGCAGCAGAACGCTGACGACTTCGAGAAGCTGCCTGAGTTTTTCTCTGGGTAGCGGCAGAACTCTGACGACTTCGAGAAGCTGCCTGAGTTTTTCTCTGGGTAGAGGCAGAACGAGCTCTGGCTCCACCACTTCTTCGCTGGGTAGCGGCAGAACGCTGACGACTTCGAGAAGCTGCCTGAGTTTTTCTCTGGGTAGAACTAGAACGAGCTCTGGCTCCACCACTTCTTCGTTGGGTGGTAGCAGAACGTGAAGCAGATTTAGCAGGCGAAAAAGAATCTGACTGTTTTGCTTTTTTATAAGTAGCCATTATATATTTTTATTATACTATATATATATATTTTTTTTTTGAGGTATATATAAATATAAAATAATATACATTTTTCAACGAAGGTTTTTATAATAAATATATTTCATATATAGTATATGTATGATTATATATTCAAGTATATTATTATAGGAAACTCTGGTTGCGGAAAAAGCTCTATAACAAGTTCATTTTGCAATAGTTCTTACTCTTTAGACCACAATGTTACAATAGGTGTAGACTTTATGATGAAAATAATAGATATTTGTAATAAAAAAATTAAAATTCAAATATGGGATACAGCAGGTCAAGAGATGTTTCGCAGTATTACAAAATCATATTATAAAAACACATGTGTTGCTATAGTTGTATATGATATTACAAACAGGGATACTTTTAATAATCTTCCTAATTGGATACAAGATATACAAGATTCTTGTACCCAGGAACCTTTAATTATTGTAATTGGAAACAAGTCTGATTTACATAATAAAAGAAAAGTATCTACAGAAGAAGGTAAAACTTTTTGTGAAACACACAAATATGAATTCTATGAGACTTCTGTTAAAAAAGAATATAGTATAGAAAATATATTTATAAAATCGTCAACAGATATTTATAAAAAAATATGTAACAATACAATTCAACCTATAAAAGAATTTGGTATTACAGAAATATCTTTACAAAATACAAACCATAATATATCTCTTGAAAAAAATAAAAGTGTAAAGTGTTTTCCATGTTTCATATAGTTTCTTATGGTTAACTACCTATACATTTATATATACATACAGTAGTGCATAATAGGAAACATAGTCCTGTAAAACAAGAAATTATACAAGATATTATTATAATAAAAATAGGTACTATTGTAAAAGTTGTACAAGTTTCATAGAATTCATAACAAATATATAAATTATCTGTAATATATATATCAATTGTTGAATTACAATATACTTTTTTTGTATAATTATGTAAGGAACATGGTATAGTATATATAATATTGTGTAGAGATATGTTGTAATATACTTGTATTTTTGTATTATCCAATGTTGTATTATCCAATGTTGTATTATCCAATGTTGTATTATCCAATGTTGTATTATCCAATGTTGTATTATCCAATGTTGTATTATCCAATGTTGTATTATCCAATGTTGTATTATCCAATGTTGTATTATCCAAAGTTGTATTATCCAAAGTTGTATTATCCAAAGTTGTATTACAAATATTATAGACACGTCCTTGTAATAATGGTGTATCACATTCTATAGCATCTTGTAAAACAAAAAATATTATACAAAATATACTAGAAACTACACATACTATACAAAATACTATATGTATTCTTTTTACAAAATATAGTAATAAGGTATTTTCTTTTTTTTTCATTTTGCAAATAGTATAAGTATTTTATTTTTTTTTTGTAAAATGTATACTATATTTTTTACTGTATTTATTATACCATTTCGATAATCATATCATAGATATCTTTAGGAAATGGTGTTTTTTGTATAAATACATTTTCTATCGATTTCTCATGTTGTGAGCAATAAGAATCGCATACTTGTACATATCTACTACATACACTTATTTTCTTATTTCGTAAAACAGGCATAGAACAACGAAAAAATGCTTCTTTATACATATCTTTTTTTAGTGTATTAGATATAATAGAGTGTATTATAGTACTTTTTGTATTATATATACAATAGTTACAAATATTTGACATTTCAATCGGTGTCGTAATATCATATATAGAACTATACACATTTCCTGAACATGAGCTATGTACATATGTTGTATTATCTCCAATATCTACAACATCTTCTATACATATATGATACAATTTTCCAGTATGAGTTTTTATATATTTATATACATTTTTTCCTTCCATACTTTTTTCACATTTCTCATAATTATAATTATTTGTTGTACAAATATTTTTTATAATATTTATTATAATATTTTTTTTATTATCTTCTTGGACTTTTTGCTCTTCTGCCATATTATATGTATCTTCTTTTTGGGTATTTTTCTAATCTGTATAGTTTCTAGTATAGTGTTTTGTATAGTGTTTTTGTATATTAAATGTATAGTATGTTTAATATAAGTATCAATTTTTTACATAAGAAATAAGCTTTGACTTGTTATTATATACTCCATAGGATGTAAGGAAACTTACACAACCAATTACACCTCCAATTGTAGGTAATAGAATTTTATCCATCCCAGCATTATCTTTTTTGTAACAAGAGTATAACACGCTTCCTACAATATATCCCGAGGTTCCAAAAATTAGTGTACTTGTAATACTCATTTTGTTATATATAAAAAATGGTTTCTTCTTTATATATAAAAAATTGATAAGTGTATATAGTATATATTTAATTTATATAATAACAAACCAAATCTTTTTTTTTTACATACTAAAATTATGCCAAAAAAAACAAATAAAGGAAAAAATACTAAAAATACTAAAAAAACATATGAACCTGTTAAACGTAAAATGGAATATCCTTCTTCCGAAGACAACCAATTTATAGGTAAAATTGATAAAGAGGTTGGTCGTGGTGCATATCATGTTTTATCATATTTTGATAAAGACCCTATTAGATGCACAACAAGAGGTAGAAAAAGAAGAAGTAAAAATCAACATTATATACAACCTAAAACATTTCCATATGTTATTATAACAAAAGGTGTTGGTGCTGGGCAATTTCATGTAATCCATGTATATAACGAGTATGAAGTTGTGAAATTACTAAAAGAAAATATTATACCCCACAGATTAGAAAATATAGATAATATAGAAGAAGAGTCTATTGTAGAATTTGAGAATCCAGAAGATTCTAAATTTGACTTTGATACCATTTGATATTATTTGGTATTATGTATAATTATATTACTCGTTTTTCATTTTTCTTTCCATCCATGGATCTGTTGAATTAAAAACATTTATAGTTTCTCCTTTACTCTCTGATGATTCGGGAGTAGATTGTGTATCAATAGTAATTTTATCTTTTTTTAACTCAAGTTCTTCTTTCTTTTTCTTTTCTTCGTTTATTTTCTGTAAAATTTCATTTTTCTTATCCACTGTCTTACGAATTTTATCAAGTTCTTTCTTAGATTCTTCTGTTGCTTTTCGTGATTCTTTGTTTTTTCTAAGCGACTCGTCCATTTTTTCTTTATTTCGAGCATGGAAGAATTCTTCTTTATTCATAAGATTCTCTTGATATTTTTTCATTAACGTATTTAGTTCTTTTTGCTGATATTCCTGCTCCGGAACTTCATGAGGATCTGGATCCCATGGCAACCAGTAACCAACTTGTCCAATATATACATTATGACTTTTATCAAATCTTGCTACTTGTGTAGAACGTCTTTTTGCTTCTCCATAAGAATCATACACACCTCTAATTTTTAGTCCTCGTATAGAAGACTGAAATGTAACCTCTTTATCATATTTTTCACCTAGATCTTTATTATTGGAATAAATATAATCTTCCCAAATATCTTTTATATTTTTATGTGTAAATTTTTTTGTAAGAATACTATGTAATTTAGTAGTATATTCTGAGTCGCTCATAGTATCTGGTTTTGGGATTGGGTTTACCAAATCTTGTAAAAATTCTTTTATATACCATAAATATCTTTCTTTTATTGCAGATTCCGGAGAAAGAAAAGACATACAAACAAAGTTTTGTCCAGGAATTGGATTATCTACTTCTAAATAATCTCCTTCTTCTTCCATAACTTCTTTAATTTGTTTTTTTCTGTTAGGTTTTGAAACTTCTTGAGGTGTTATTCTATTTGATGAACTCATTTTTTGTATGATAAGTATTATATATTATTCTTTATATCAAAATAATCTATATAAAACGAAATATATAAAATATATTTCAAATTTTTTTTCTATTATATTATATAATACTACAAATTATACTATGAACTACAAACTTGATTTAATGGAAGTTGTTCGTCGCGCTGCTAAATATTTGGTAGAGGGTGGAGCTGTTGCTATGGCCGCATATTTAATCCCTAAGAATAAACTTAAAGTAGAAGAAATTCTTATGTTAGCTGTCACTGCTGCTGCTGTTTTTGCAATTCTTGAATTGTACAGTCCTGCTATCGGAGCTTCTGCTCGTGCTGGCGCAGGTCTCTCTCTTGGTGCCGGTGTTGTTGGTGGTGTTCCTGTAATGCGCTAATAATTTTATTATTATTTTTTTGTATATTTTTTTTTTATTATATATAATAATATTTTTTTTTTATAAAATTATTATATGTAACCTATTTCTTATTTAAGTACATAGTCTCTTCGTAACATTGATATAATTTCTGATTCTACAGAATTATTAGATTGTATTAGAAATGATAAGAGTAATGGAGAATATCCTGTAACCACGTATATATTCTCAATATCTTGTATTTTTTGGATATTTGGAATAGACCCATTTGGTTCTATAACACAAATTATAACTTTTATAGATTTCTTGTATGTATCTTGTAATTGTTTTATTTTTTCTATATCGAATAAAGGGTATTTTCCATCTGTTAGAACTATATGCGTATCCTTTTTTTCTTGTAATGATATTTCTACACCTTTTACTATATTTCCAGATACACTCATACCATACGACATAATAGAAATGATATTTTCTTCTAACGTTTTCCCATGTACAAAACATTTCTTAGGATTATTATCAAATGTAATAAAGGAATTATTTTTTGACAATAAGAATAATTGGAACGCAATAGACAAAGGCATAATATTTCCTTCTAACATAGAACCACTACAATCTATTTGAAAATTACACGAAGATGCTTCATACAATCTAGTTTTCTTGTACTCGTTCCATTGCTCTTCTACAAATGATGATTCTAACGTGGATGAAAATGTTTCACCTACTCGACAACTTAGTATTTTTTCAATATAGTAAGAAGTTAGTTTAATTCCATCTATTGTAGATGCTTTTATTTTTTTGTGTTCAATTGCTCTTTGTACTTTTTCTGGAATCTTTTTTGAGAAACATTTTTTGTATTTGTATTGAGCACCAGATGTTATTTTTTCATACTCTATTGTGTCCCAATTATTAGAACACATTGATACTTCAACTGGTTCATTTTCACCATATACTGCTAGAAATCTATATACTTCTCTATAAAACGCTTCTATTTCTGGATGTGTTTTATTATTATCTGGTAAATACTCTATTATTTCATTACATGGTAAAAATGTTGGAATATTTTTTACTAATTCTCTAATATCGGATATATCCTTATACAAAAATAATAGTTTGGCGATTCTTGTTGCAAAAGAATGGTTCTCTTCCCAATGTTTTTTTGCTGTATAATGTTTTCGTTTTGTCCTATGAAACTTGGGTAACCATTTTGCTATAAGTGATGGATGAATGTTAATATAAGAATCATCTGTAACATGATCTAAAATATCCTTATGTAAGCATTTTTGAAGTCTTTTATGTCTATGTCTTCTATTTTTTGAAAGATTTTTTAATATTTCCTTTCCTTTTTTAGTATGTATCCCTTTTATATATGCTTTCATAGTGGTTATAGCAATATATTTTAATTCTATATGATTAATACACCCTTCTTTTTTATCTGCTTCTTTGGCGATATGTAGCAAATCTTGAAAACAACCATATTTTGTAATATATGTATTATAGTATTTTGAAACAAGTGTTTTATCCATATTTCTCAATATCCAAAAAGCCTGTCTCCCTATATGCTTCTCTTGTATAGAACCTTTCCTATTGCGGATACACATTATCATACGAATTGTGTTTGTTATCCCATTACTATAACAATTTTCAATATGTTTTTGTAATGTTTCCATATCCATACTTCTATGAATCTGGAAAAAGAAAGAAGAGAAAGGCCCATCAAAACCATCTACGTAATTATAAGAAGGAAAATCTGTAGATAGTTGTATTATTGAATCTGGGATAATATAAGAAAACTTCCAATGAGAGTTATGTATATATGATGTATGTGTGACAACATCTTGTTTTTTACAATATGAATATGTTTTATCCAATATAGATTTTTGTATATCTAAGAAATATAATGTTATATCTTTTTCTTTTATTTCTTGTAAAATATCTTTAGGGTCTCTTGATCCGTTATATGGTAAAGGGTAAGTAGGTGTATCTGAAATATAATCAGAAAACATTTTACCATGTGGTGGCGCATCAGTAATAACAACAAAAATTTTTGTAGAATCTTTTCTATATGATTGATGTAAAGAAACCTGTAAAGCTCCAAAAACATCTTCGGGAATATCACCACCACCAGATGCTTGTAAAGTTTGCAAGAAAGATAATAAAATATCTGTATTTTTTGTAAACCCACTTACCTGTATCCAATTATTTTTTTCACAAATAATAGGACATATAATTCCATGTTCAGTACAAGTTCTATCACATATATCTTTATAACCAACTATATTTATTAAAGAATCGGGATATTGTTGTAATATTACAGAATACATTTCTTGTATTGTTTTTTTTGTTCTATCAATCCAAGGTTGCATAGAACCAGTCGTATCCACAATAAACACAATATCCATCTTTTTTCTTGTATAATTATACTATAACGAAACTTTTATATATAAAGAATATATTATTAGTATAATTACTATATGCGTATATTTTCATAAAAGAATATATATGTATATAGTATAGATTTCATACAGCATATCATTATTTTAATTATATAAAAAATCCTGAAATCTGAAATATACTTTTTCTTAAAGTATATTTATTCCTATAATTACTTGTAGTTATAGGAAATATGTGTGTGTGTTAGCGAGTTAGTGTGCGGGTGAGTTAGTGTAGCTCGGTGTGCGGGTGAGTTAGTGTGTATAATAAAAATGTGCTGGTACACTATTTGTATATGTAACCCTACTATATACGATTAGATTTACTAGTTGCGGTATTATACCTAATATCTATGTGTGATATAGATGTAGAATGTATATATAATATGTTTCATTTATAGGCTCATATAGATAATAATAAAAAAATATTTTTTAATTTTTTTACTAATTGTTTTTTGTTATATATGAATAGAAATTTCATACAGCATACCTTTCTATTTCTAATTTTTTTCATATACAAGATTTTGAAATTTGATATATAACAACTTAGTATGGTAAGAAATAAAAAATATTATAGAAAAAGAAATAAAAAGTATAAAATAAGTATAAAAAGAAATAAAAAGAAATAAAAAGAAATAAAAAGAAATAAAAAGAAATAAAAAGAAATAAAAAGAAATAAAAAGAAATAAAAAGTATAAAATAAGTATAAAAAGAAATAAAAAGTATAAAATAAGTATAAGTAAAATTTTTATATGTATATATTGTAATATATATATACATATAGAAAAAAAGAAGTATGACACTTCGTGAAATTTGTGTTAATGATTACAAGTCTCATATACAAATACTTTCACAATTGACAGATATTGGCACTATATCAAAGGATATGTATAGTAACAAAATACAAGAATGTATAAAGAATCCATATCATCATATTTGGTGTATAGAAGTAGATGATGCGATAGTTGCTGTTGGAACATTGTATATTGAAAATAAGATAATACACTCGTGTTCGAGTATTGGTCATATTGAAGATATTGTTGTGGATAAAGAGTATCGAAAAAAAGGGTATGGAAAAATGATAATAGATAAATTAGTATCTATAGCAAAAGAAAATACATGTTACAAAGTTATACTCGCAACACAGGAAAAAAATATTGATTTTTACCATAAATCAAAATTTCAAATTCGAGGTTATACAATGGCAAAATATATATAATGCTTTTCACATATATATAGTATAAGTTAAAAATTGATTATTATACATATTTTTTTTACACTTCCTTATATACAATCATATCAAGTATGATTAGTAAATTTCACTGGATGAAATGTTCTGCTAAACCTATTACAAGTATTACAAGATGTAATAAGAGATTATATTCTGTAAAAGATGTTGAAAGAGATATTGAAAGAGATGTTGAAGAAGAAAAGAAAAGTGAATTTAATAATCATAATTTATGTAAAACTCATTATAGAATACTGCAGAAAAACAAATCTATACAATTGTGGAATGGTTCTATTCTGAGTATTGATACAAAGAATAAATATACAAATATTTCACCTACTATAGAATTATATAGACAATTGTATTTAACATCTCTCGATACAGAAAAATATGTACAATACAAAATGAACAAAAACTTACGAATAATTAGTAATGGTTCTATGAAAAGTGTAATTGATGCTTTATGCGCAATTAACGCATTTGTAGATAGGAAAGAGGTGTACAAATTTTGTAAGAACCTTCCAAAAAAAGAAATAATTAGTAAATTACAGTTCTTTTATGGTATATATTACTATTATCAGATTCACACTGAAAAAGTACTTTTTTTACAAAGAACTATTCGTCAAAAAGTATATTTTTTGAAACATAAAAAAAAAATTATTACAATCCAAAGATATATTAAACATAAACAATGGTTACAATCTCTTGTTGTACACCCAAAAAGAATGGTTGGTGTATTTATGAAAAATATACATAAAATTGTACAAATTCAAAGACTTGTTAGAAAACGGATTTCTAATATTACTTCTCACGAATGTCCATATACACTTGAAAAATTTGTAGATATTCCAAAAAAATATAGGATTTCTTACAATATAAAAACAGATACTATTTCCCATTATTTCTTTTTTCATGTCAAATGGTTACATACAGACTGGATATCACAAATACAAAAAAAAACATTTGTTATAAATCCTTCAACAAAAGAAGAGTTCCCACTTTCTTTTATCGAAGAAGTTTCAAGAAAAGCGTGGAATTTAACAAGAAGAGATAATGATTTTTGTTTACAGGATGAGTGCAAAGAAACTCATATATATAAAAAAATTAATGACTGGAATGATGAATTTATGAATAGATCTTTTTATTCTAAATGTATGATGATTTTGGATATATGTTTTTTTTTAGATATAGAAATTCCTAATATTATTGATTTTTATAATTCTTTAGAAGGAAATCATTTTATTTGTTTTTTTAGGGAGGTTTTCCCAGAATTCGCATCTTTATTATTTGATCTCTCTTACATTAATATATATGATATAACGCATACATATATGTGTTATATTAAAAAGAAATTCTTTAGCATAGGAAAAAAAGAAGTAGAGATCGGAAGTTTTCTGTTTTATATAACATTTCTCCTACATAAAGTATACACGGATATTAAAGAAGAAAATATATATCATGTTATAAAAATAATGTTTCAAGATAAGTTTATAAAGCATTTTAACAAATGTTCTGTAAAATTATTATCATAATAAAGGAACATATTTAACAATACATTATATAAATATATATTGGTATATCTTATAATAGTAAAAAAAAAAAGAAATAATGAATTTTTTTAAAGTTCTAGACAATAATGTTTGCACAATATCCGGAAACGGATTTATTCGTGTTCAAGGTCCAATAGTAGTTAGTTCAAGTCAACAAAGTTATAGTCAACAGCTTTATAGTTTCTCAAATTCTGTAGAGTCTAGTGCGTTTGATTTTGAGGGTTTTAGTGGTACATCGTTATCTGGTACTTCTTTTGTATTTACTAATAGTAACACTTTTTCTGTAGGGTCTACCAATTATACAGGAGTAACACTAAATGGTAATAAGATAGAATTTACTAGTGAAGTTTATATTGAATTACCAGATGATATTAGTAATTCAACTACTAAATTTACAAAAACAGACGGGTCAAAAGAATATATATTATATGAAAATATAAACAATGGGAAATATGGCATAGTAGTAATATTTGATTGTACAAATAATACAGTTGAAGTGAAACAATTGTATCATGAACAAAAATTAGGTTCTGATATTGATGGAGAAAATAATAGTGACGAAAGTGGAACCAGTGTTTCTTTATCTTCCGATGGAACAATTGTTGCGATTGGAGCATATGGATATGATGCTGGTAATAGTACTACTGATAACCGTGGTCATGTGCGAGTGTATCAATGGAGACAATATACTGAAGATGATGATGATAATAATACATATCATTATACATCGTATACCCAAGATTCTAGTCAAACAAAATCTTTAATTATTACAGAAGACACATCGACAGAACCTGTTGTTGGCAATTATTATTGGACTCAATTAGGAGAAGATATTGATGGAGAAGCAAATTATGACCAAAGTGGGTATAGTGTTTCTTTATCTTCGGATGGAAGTATTGTTGCGATTGGAGCAATATCTAATAATGGAAATGGAACTCTTAGTGGCCATGTACGAGTGTATGAATATAAAGGAACAACGTGGTCTCAATTAGGAGAAGATATTGATGGAGAATTAGGTGGTGACCAAAGTGGATATAGTGTTTCTTTATCTTCGGATGGAACAATTGTTGCAATGGGAGCAAAGTTTAATAATGGAAATGGTGATAATAGTGGACATGCTCGGGTGTATGAATATGATGCTAGTAAACTAACGAATGTAACAAACCAAAATGATTCTGATTTTGGACCAATTGGCTGGAGAAGATTAGGACAAGATATTGATGGAGAATTAAGTGGTGACCAAAGTGGAAATAGTGTTTCTGTATCTTCGGATGGAAGTATTGTTGCGATTGGAGCAATATCTAATGATGCTGGTAATAATGATGATACTAAACATGGTCATGTACAAGTGTATGAATATAAAGGAACAACGTGGTCTCAATTAGGAGAAGATATTGATGGAGAAGCAAGTAATGACTATAGTGGGTATAGTGTTTCTTTATCTTCAGATGGAACAATTGTTGCGATTGGAGCATATGGAAATGATGGTGCTAGTGGAACTGATAGTGGTCATGTGCGAGTGTATCAAAGAGATACTAGTAATATGACGAATGCACCAATAGGTTGGACTCAATTAGGAGAAGATATTGACGGAGAAGCAAGTGTAGACAAAAGTGGATGGAGTGTTTCTTTATCTTCGGATGGAACAATTGTTGCGATTGGGGCAATATATAATGATGCTGGTAATAGTACTGATACTAAACATGGTCATGTACGAATATATAAATATAACGAAAGTAGTAATACTTGGGTAAAAATATACAAAGATATTGATGGAGAAGCAAGTGCTGACCAAAGTGGTTTTTCAGTTTCTTTATCTTCCGGTGGAAATGTTGTTGCTATAGGTGCACCTAATCATAATTCAGGTAAAGGTACTACACGAATATATCGGTTACCATCTAATCCTATTGCCGATATTAATTCTACTACTATAAGTTCTTCAAATTATATTACATTAGAAAAGAAACCTTATTCTATAACTTCTATAACGGAAACATCGCATGTGTCAATTGAAACATATGAAGGTTTAATAAGTTCTTTAGGAGAAAATGATGGATTTACTGGTAATACCGGTATTAATATATCTGATTTTTATTTAGATGATATTTCATATACAGGTATAAACATAACTGGTTCTCACATTCAATTTGATGGATCTGATGTATATTTTGATATAGGAAATGGTGTAACTGCTGGAACAGAAAAAATTATAGAAAATACAACTAGTACAAATTCAAAATTACAAATTTTATATGATATCCCAGATAGTCATTATATGGTTGCAAAACTTGATTGTTTACACAATACAGCAAATGTGGTACGGTATAACAAAGCTTTACAAGTAGGTGAAGATATTGATGGAGAAGCAAAAATTGACTTTAGTGGAAACAGTGTTTCTTTATCAGAAGATGGAAGTATTGTTGCGATTGGAGCATATTTAAATGATGGTAATGGATCAAACAGTGGTCATGTACGAGTGTATGAATGGAGAAAATATACTAATGATGATAAAAGTAATAATACATATCATCATACCTCAAGAGAACAAGGAACAACAAACACAAAATCTTTAATTATTACATCAACCACACCTGTTGTTGGCAATTATTATTGGACTCAATTAGGAAAAGATATTGATTATCCTGGTACTCAAGAAAATGTAAACTTTGGAATTTCTGTTTCTTTATCTTCGGATGGACATACTGTTGCGATTGGAGGACATAAGTTTGATGATTGGAAAAGAAATGATAGAGGAATAGTTCAAGTGTATCAAAGAGATACGAGTGAAACTAGTGGTTGGAAAAAATTAGGAAATTCGATAATAGGAAGGTATGACGAATACACCAAATTTGGAGTTAGTGTTTCTTTGTCTTCTTATGGAAAAACTGTTGCGATTGGAGCACATAGAGATGATGGAAATGAAAAAACCAATAATGGAACAGTTGGAGTTTTTACATATACTGAGAATACTTGGACCCGACTAGGAAATTGGATTCATGGAGAAGCAAATAATGATGAAAGTGGATATAGTGTTTCTTTATCTTCCGATGGAACTATTGTTGCGATTGGGGCAAGGTATAATGATGGTAATGGATCAAACAGTGGTCATGTTCGAGTGTATCAAAGAGATACGAGTGTAACTAGTGGTTGGACAAGATTAGGAGAAGATATCGATGGAGAAGCAATTGGAGACAATAGTGGATGGAGTGTTTCTTTATCTTCGGATGGAACAAATGGTATAATTGTTGCGATTGGAGCAAGGTATAATGATGGTGGTTCAGGTACCACTAATCTGAATAATAGTGGTCATGTGCGAGTGTATAAATATAATGAAACAAGTTGGACTCAATTAGGACAAGATATTGATGGAGAAGCAAATGATGATGAAAGTGGATATAGTGTTTCTTTATCTTCCGATGGAACAATTGTTGCGATTGGGGCAAGATATAATGATAGTGATAGTACAACTGATACTAAACATGGTCATGTACGAATATATAAGTATAACGAAAGTAGTAATACTTGGGTAAAAATGTATTTAGATATTGATGGAGAAGCAAGTGATGATGAAAGTGGATATAGTGTTTCTTTATCTTCCGATGGAACTATTGTTGCGATTGGGGCAAGATATAATGATGCTGGTAATAGTGAGAATACTGATAACCGTGGTCATGTAAAAGTGTATCAACTTATACCGGATATATGGTCCCAACAAGGTCAAGATATTGATGGAGAAGCAAATGGTGATGAAAGTGGATATAGTGTTTCTTTATCTTCAGATGGAACAATTGTTGCGATTGGAGCAATGTATTATAATAGTGTTAATGGATCAGGTAGTGGGCGTGTTTGTGTGTATGAATATAATGGAACAACATGGTCTAAATTAGGTAATGATATTGATGGAGAAGCAAATGGTGACCATAGTGGACAAAGTGTTTCTTTATCTTCAGATGGAACAATTGTTGCGATTGGAGCAATAGAGAATAATGGAGTAAACGGAAGTAATAGTGGTCATGTACGAGTGTATCAAAGAGATACGAGTGTAACTAGTGGTTGGACAAGATTAGGACAAGATATTGATGGAGAAAATAAAGATGACTTTAGTGGACGCAGTGTTTCTTTATCTTCGGATGGATCAATTGTTGCAATTGGGGCACATGGTAATGGTGATTCAAGTACCACTAATCCGGTTAATAGTGGTCATGTGCGAGTGTATCAAAGAGATATCACTAATATGACAATTGCACCAATAGGTTGGAAAAAACTAGGAGAAGATATCGATGGAGAAGCAAGTGGGAACAGAAGTGGATGGAGTGTTTCTTTATCTTCAGATGGAAGTATTGTTGCAGTTGGTGCACATTTAAATAATGGAGTAATCGATTCTATTAGTGGTCATGTACGAGTGTATCAATGGAGAGAATATACTAATGATGATAAAAGTAATAATACATATCATCATACCTCAAGAGAACAAGGAACAGAAAACACAAAATCTTTAATTATTACAGGAAGCACATCAACAGAACCAGATGTTGGTACTTATTATTGGACTCAATTAGGACAAGATATTGATGGAGAAGCAAGTGGAGACTATAGTGGACAATGTGTTTCTTTATCTTCCGATGGAACAATTGTTGCGATTGGGGCAATATATAATGATGCTGGTAATAATACTACTGATAACCGTGGTCATGTACGAGTGTATGAATATCATGCTAGTAAACTAACGAATGTAACAAACCAAAATGATTCTGATTTTGGACCAATTGGCTGGAGAAGATTAGGACAAGATATTGATGGAGAAGCAAGTAGTGACTTTAGTGGGTATAGTGTTTCTTTATCTTCGGATGGAACAATTGTTGCAATTGGGGGGTCAGGGTCAAAAAAATCAAAAATATATGAATATAAAAATAATACGTGGGTAAGAACAAAAGAATTTGATGGTTATAATGTTTCCTTATCTTCCGATGGAAAAACTATCGCTTGTGGAGATCCTAGTAATTCCAATAATACTGGAAAGGTTCTGATATACGGACGTGTTATACAAACATTAAATGTAAAATATCGTACTGGAAAAGATATTGTAGAAGAAGAGGTTTCGCTTTCACAAGTTGGTGGATATAATTATCTTATTGATAATTAAATAGTATTGATAATTAAATAGTATTAATATTATAATTATTATATATAAGAAACTATATTTTATGTAAAACATAGTATGTCTCTTTCTATACTACAACAAGCAACGAATGATACATATTCTGATTTTTCTTTTCAAGGATTACATAGAGTTTGTAAGGTGGTAGATATATATGATGCTGATACATTTCGCGTAGTATTCTTTTTACAAGATAGTGATAAGGACCCTATTAAAATAAAAGTTCGAGCAGATGGTTGTAACGCATGTGAAATGTTTCCTCTAAAAAAACATAAACATAGAGAAGAAGAAATGAAAAAAGCAAGAATAGCACGAAATAGATTATTACAACTTGTCACAAATGCGACTATTGATATACATGATACTGGAATTACACATAATGATGTAGAGTATATATTGTCGAAAAGCACAAAATTAGTATATATTTCTTTTGGAAAGTTTGATAAATATGGACGAGTTCTGGGAACGTTGTATGAATCAAAAGAATCAACCGAATCAATTAATATAAAATTGATTAATGAAAAACATGCTATTGCATATTACGGAGGTAAGAGAAATAAAGAAGAACTTACTGTATAACAAGGAGAAAAAATATAAAAAATAATTGAATATGGAAATTAGTAATACTGAAAAATACCTTATTTATGACGTCGAAACAACAGGACTTCCTGTTAAAAGAGCATCTCCCGTAGAATACCACAAGTATCCATATATTGTCCAGATTGCATGGTCGTTTGATAATACAGAAAAATCTTATATTATCAAACCAGACAATTATCTTATTAATCCTGAAAGTACAAAGATACATGGAATTACTACAGAATTTGCCTTGAAAAATGGCACTCCAATACTAGAAGTTTTACGAGAATTTGAAAAAGACTGCAAGAATATTGAAATGATTATTTGTCATAATTATGAATTTGACAGGAATGTTTTACTAGCAAATTGTTATAGATACAATTTTCCTAGAAAAGAGTTCTTAAAACAAGGATTTTGTACTATGAAATATATGACTGATATATGTAAATTGCCAGGATTATATGGTTATAAGTATCCAAAATTAGTAGAATTGTACGAGTTCTTGTTTCATACAAAACCAGAATGTACAATGCATAATGCTATGAACGATGTTCGTATTACCAAAAGATGTTTTGATGAAATTATTAAAAAATATATTAATGAATAATATCAATAAAGTACTAATTTTTTATATATTAATGTTTCGTATACATCTTTTTTTTTATAATGTGTATTGTATAAAAAAAAAAAGAAATAAGAAAATGACATAATCCAATAGTATTAGAAAGTATAATTAATATTGTGTTAGCAGTAATAGTATATAAGTATCTAGATAATCTAAAAAAAATACAATGTACATGTGCTTTAACAGAAAATAGAAAATATATTATGTATTATTTACTTGCAAGTGTTCTTATAAGTGTATTATACCCAATAGTATATTTTTTTTCTAAAAAAAATAGTAATATTCTACAAGTATTCTTATATATATATGGTATTGTATCTTTAGTATCTTTTTTGTTTTCTATATATGCATTTCAATATTTACATACACTTCGAGAAGATAATTGTACCTGTTCGGATTCTATTGTAAGAGACATGTATTATTATTATCTTATTGTTTCTTTCTCTATGTTATGTATAGGTGTTCTATTTGGAGCAATTACATATTTTGGATTCCTTAAAAATCTAAAAAAAACGTACCCTAGTAAAAGATACAAAAGAAAGATAAGAAAGTAATAATACTTTATACTTTTTTTACATTTTCTTCCAATGTATCTACAACTACTTTATTATTATTGAATTTATTTGAGAAAGAAGATGTTCTCCCGGCAGATTGGAATTGACTAGGTCTTTTGTATCGTTTTTCTGGATATTTGTATTGTACATAGTTTGGATATTCTGGGACAAATGGATCTTTTGTATTTTTTGTATATTGTTGTAATTGGTTCACATATCTCTCTAGAGCTCTTGCATATTCATACTCTCCACATGTTTTAGAGTAATATTGAATACTTTTTCTAATTTCTTTAATAGAATATGGTATATCTGGTACTCTTTTTTCTTTTCTTTCGATTTTTATTCTTTGTAGTTTTTTTTTCTCAATTTTTGTATTTTCCGAATGTTTTTCTTCCGAATGTTGTTCTTCCGAATGTTTTTCTTCCAAATGTTGTTCTTCCGAATGTTGTTCTTTATCAGAAATATTTTCACTCTTCATACTATCTTTATTATCTTCCATGATTTCGTCTTTACTTTTAATACTCATATTATAATATACTATTATAATATACAGTATCTTTAAGTAAATTATAAAAAAAAATGTTACAAGAATTACATCTTATATCTAAAGATATACAACAATATTCTTTAGAAAAGGGGTACCCTTTTACATTGTTTCCAAGTATTCATCTTCATTATACATATAAAAATATTATACTATCTCCAAGAATATTAAACATGTTATATAATAAAAAAAAGAGCACTAAAACAAAATATATATTTGATGTTAAGCATATTGGAATTCCAATATATTGTAAGATATTATATAATACAAATTATTCTTCTACATATGAAACATATATACAAAAAATACGATCTACACTTCCGTTTTATAAAGATATTTCAAATATGATAATAGAATATTTACCAATATCACCTACCTGGAAACTGCAAAAAAAAATAACATACACTCAAGCAATACCATATTCTCTTTACAATATACTATTATATGAGATTCCTGTTAAAGATTTACATACCTGCTCTATACCAAAATACTATAGAAAAGCACTATATGGAATCTTTCCAAAAAAATCATGTATTTCATCTGTACAATCCAAAAAACCAATTTGTATAGAAAACTATGATCCACATGATATTCTTGTTATGATTTTTTTTACAAACATTTCTTTTTCTTGCAATGAGATAATGTATTCATCTTCAACAGATGATGAAAGTGAATTAGAATATATATAAATATATATACATATATACTATAATAATACATGTTTAATACTCAGAAATGGAATGTAAAAAGTATTATAGGAAATCTGTTCCAAAATCATTAAAAGATTCTTTATGGGATGAGACATTTGGTTCTAATAAAGGAGAGGGTAATTGTTATGTTTGTGGAACAATTATTAATTCCAAGCGATTTGAAGCAGGGCATATTATTGCTGTTTATAATAAAGGAACTACTACATTAGATAATTTAGAGTGTATTTGTTCTACTTGTAATAAGTCAATGGGGACACAAAATTTAGAAAATTTTAAAAAAACATATTTTCCAGCAAGAAAATATATTGTAGAGAGAAAAAATAAAAAAGTTATTTCATATGAACCTTCTGTTAAAGAAGATGTTTATGATGAATTGTTAGAATATAAACTATTATCTTTGGATAAATTTAAATTTACTCAAAATTTAGATTGACCCATTTTTTACAGTAAATTTATACTCTTTTTCTTTAGAAATTAAAGTAAATGTAAAATTTTTGTTCTTTCCAAGATTATTTTTTTTTGTAATTGCTTTTAGAGCTATTTCTGCTGCTTCTTTAGAAGAAGATTTCTTGTATATGGAACTTGGAAATTTGTATCCCTGTGTTACTTTACAAATCTTATAGGAATGTATAGATGTATTTTCTATTTTTCTTGTAATTTTTTTAACATCCTTTGTAGTTTTTTTTTTAACATCCTTTGTAGTTTTTTTTTTAACATCCTTTGTAGTTTTTTTTTCAGTACTAATACTTTTTACTGTAATAACAGTATGATTTTTACATAATTGAAACAAAAATTTTTTAATATCTTTTTTATTGGAACACCAAGACCTATAGAATGGAGTATTTTTAATTTCTTTTTCAAAAGTTTCTAACTCTTCTTTTGAAAAAGTAATATTCATACTAGAAGAAGTGCTTTCTGATTTTGAGATACCAAAAAAGTCCATTTCTTATTTATTATAAGTATATTAACATATATACATATGTATATAACCAATATAGTAAGTATCAATTTTTTTTATATGTACATTTATCGCCCAATAGGATGACGCTTAATTTGTGTTCTTTTCACAACCGATTTCTTTTTTTTTACCGCTTTTTTCCTTTTTACAGGTTTCTTTTTGGAAGATGATTTTTTAACAGATTTCTTTTTTTTAGAAACCTTTTTTTTAGAAACCCTTCTAACTGGTTTTTTCATAGATTTTCTCATAGATTTTTTACGACTTTTGCGCTTAGGCTTTTGAACACTCATACTCGCACCCATGTTTTTTTTTTGTTTAACTATATATAGACAAAATATTTTTATTTTTTAGGCGTATCTTTTTTTTCTATACGATACTACATTATTCTAGGATATGGATATGTTCTATGTCTTTTCCTATTTCTTCTTCGTTTATGTGGACAAGGAGGACAATTGCATGTATTTGTTCGAGGGTATTGTGGAGGTTTTCTTGGAACACGTTGAGGGGGGTGTTGTCGCGGAGGTTGTTGTCGCGGAGGTTGTTGTTGCGGAGGTTGTTGTTGTGGAGGTTGTTGTTGTGGAGGTTGTTGTTGCGGAGGTTGTTGTTGTGGAGGTTGTTGTTGTGGAGGTTGTTGTTGTGGAGGTTGTTGTCGTGGAGGTTGTTGTTGCGGAGGTTGTTGTTGTGTCATATCAGAAATAGCATTTTTATGCAATCCTACTTTGTCAAGTGCTTGTTGAATATATATGTTGGAGTCTTGACTACATAGTGTATCTCGAAAATGTATAAAATCAGAATTCTTGTGTAATTCTTGTAAACAACTCATAAAAATATGGAAACTATAATCTTTAGAAGTTAATTGACAAAGTGTATAAAAACAATGATTTGGAATACCTGAATTAATATGAACCCCTCCATAATCTACATTACTATTTGGATTAATATAATGTTTTCCTTTATATAAGGATGGTTGTGGTTGGGGACTATTTTCTGGTTGTTCCATACTTCGCAAATATGTATTATGATTACTAATATCTTCTCCCATTAACCAATCTTCTTCTCCGTCTATATCATTTTCTTCGTTATCGTCTGTATTATATTTTTCATACATATAAAATTCAAACATTGTCCCAATAACATCGGAATAACTTTCGTTTAATGCTCCTGAATGTCCTTTATATTCCAGATTACAAATATTTTGAACAAGACCATGACTTAATTCATGTCCTACAACATCCATACTAGTTAAGGGGGTAAACATGTCTTTACCATTACCAAAAATCATATAACTTCCAGACCAAAAAGCGTTATCCAGATTATCAATATTTGCCAAACATACAATAGTGCTATTATTATTTATACCAACAATGCCTGTTTTTTCATATAGGAAATGTAGGAAATGCTCTGTATTATACAAAATATCTACTACACAATTATAGGACAATGCTTTTTGTCGTATCTTTTTGTATTCTTCCAATGTTCTAACTGGTTGGTCATCTAGTAAATCAGGATATTCTTTGTCCATTCTTTTGAACATAGTATCATACATGGGATGTTCTGAATATTCTGTAATCTGTTCTTCTATTTTTTCAGCGTCGTTTTTCCTGTTTTCTAAGTATGCTACATGTCCTGTAGAACATAAGTATACCATATAATAATAATAATTATCTTCAAATGACGCTGTTGCAGATGTAAGTCTTTCTAATTGAGAAACATTGTACTTACTTTGTGGATTAATAGAATATTGCTTACAATCAATTACTTTAATTGTAAACTCCTTATCATGAACTTTGGTTGTTGATTCTAACATAAAGGTATCTTTGTTTAGAAGTTGTACGTTTTGTGAAACATTTCCTAGATATGCTGTAAATAGATCATGTTTCTTTTGTTCTCTTTTTACAGAGTACATTGACATATGTTCTTGTATTTGAACATCTTGTTGAATATATGCACTAGATAAGTAATCTTGATACGATTTTCCACATAAATTCATTGTATATATAGACAAAAAATATGTTTGTTTATATATATAATAAATATATTGTAATGTCAAATGTATATATTATGGTATATAGTGGGAAATTTGTACCCAATAAGATTACATCAAATCTTGTTGATACTTGCATAGAATATGGATATGTTTTTATTGGAGTAAATAGTATTGGAAAGTTTCATACATATCAATATAGAGGAAAAAGAGAACATATTGTAGAATTTGTAAAAAAGTGTAGGAATGTTTTCTCAAAATACTCACACTCGATTGTATATAACAATCAAGAGTTGTTACAAAAACCTTCAGAAAATGATATTACATTTATACAAGATAAATCACTTTTACAGTATAAAGAATATAATAAAAAGGTCACTACAAATATTATAAAAAGCAAATTGATATTTTTTTTATCAAATTGCTATAAAAAAGATACAAAATACTATTTTACTATATACTATAAGTCACTAATACGTGGTATTCCTAAAAAAATATTTCACGAATGTTATTGCACAATAGAAGATAATAAAGTTTGTATATATTCTAGTAATAGTATTGTATCTAAGAATATAGAATTATATTTATGTAGACTTTATCAATTATATACAGATTTGAGAAAATAATATTTTTATGTTATATCTGTTTCATTATAATTTGCTTAAAGAAGTAGTTTATTTTTATACATATACTACATTATGTTTGACACACTTTTATCGTTTATAAGAGAAAATCAAGAAAAGTTAATTCCTTTATACTTGGAGGAGTATAAGAAAAACGGAGAAGGATTATTTACAATTATACAAGATAAAAGAAATGTTCATATACAATATTATACAAAAGATGTTCCTTATCCAGAAATATTAAAAGAGTATACGGAAAAAAAAATACAAACAGATTCCAAGGAAATAAAAGTAGAAAATAAGTGGATTATTACAATGCCTATATTAGAACTAGATACAGAAAATACCTTTACAATACCTGTATGGAACATTGTATTAGATAATGGTGATTCACAAATTTTCTTTCAAGGATTTCCCCAAGAAGTAGATATCCAAAATGGAAAAGGAGTACAATTTGTATTAGTTGGAGAACCGGAGAATAAGGATAAATCTAAAAATCATTGGAGTGTTGAATGTACCACAATAGGTAAGAATTTTGTAGATGTATGTAGAGAAGCTTCTATGTTTCGCCACAAGTTTATGACATTTCGTTCAGATTCTAGTTTTAATAAAATTATTATTCCTGGGACAAAAGAACAAGGGCAAAAAATACTAGATAGGATATCTGTTGATATAGATGTTAAAGATTGGGTAGAGAAATGTGCAAAAAATGATACAATAGGTTCCCCTGTAACATATATGTATAATCCATATGGATATATTTCTCCAAATTCGTTACGATATATGAATACCTATTATGAAATTCAAAAATACTTTGGGTCTATAGAAAATTATGATATTGTAGAGTTTGGGGGTGGATATGGGGGGTTGTGTAATATACTATCACAAATGGTTTCTTGGAAATCCTATACATTTATTGAAATAGAAGAAGTTATGGAACTAGCAAAAAAATGTTTTTGTCATTTTCCAGATCAGAAAGTAGATTGTATAACATATAATGATATTGATACAAAAAAGAGATATGATTTATTTATAGGAGAATATAGTTTTTGTGAACTACAAGAAGAAGGAATTCAAAAAAATATATTTCTTTTACAAAATAGCAAAAATGCCTATTTAGTTATGAATACATGGGATTCTACAAAGAAAAAAAAATATAAAAATATGTTATATAACATATTTAATATTATTGAAGAATACCCTGTATATCCTCATTCTGAATGGGGTGATTATGTATGGGTATGTAAGCAAAATATTTGCAAAGTATAATATATAAAGATATACAGTATAATACTATAAATTATAAAAAAAAAAGAGAAATTATTATATACTTTACTACTACATGTATACACGTGCTGGTGCTATTATCCTAAACCATAATTTAACAAAATGTTTAATGGTTTTTCAAAAAAGTTCTTTGTATTGGGGTATTCCTAAAGGAAGTAAGTTGGATAAAAATGAAAATGAATTTGTTTGTATGTTTCGAGAAGTTCAAGAGGAAGTTGGGTTAAATTTCCATTATATAAAATATGAACTTTTAGGAAAAGTTGATATTCATAAGGATTCTTGTATATTTATAATAAGAATATTCCTAAACCCTTTACCAATATGTTCTCCACCACTAGAAGATAATAATGACAATCATGAAATTGAAAAGATTGAATGGGTGCCATTAGAAGAAGCGTATACAAGAAACACAAATTCTGTTACAAGAAAATCTCTTTTAGAATTAAAAAAAAATATACATTTATTTAGAAAGAACAACAATACTCTTGGTAGTATCAATAGATTCTACAGAACTACTTGAATCTTTCATATCTTTATCATATGTTGTATCGCACCAAAAATGTTTGTATAAATTCTCTGTAGAATAAAAAGTTCTTTTACAACTTTTACATATGAAACCTTTTTTTTGTATATTGTTATTTTTTTTTTTTTTACAACATATCATTATTACTCAAAAATTTTTTTGTATTATATAGTATATTATAATAAAAATGCCTGCTAAACTTTTTGCACCTTGTATGAGAGATAAAGGAACAATTGGAAAGAAAAGACAGCTTGAAATGGTCACATATGAAATTGTTTTTTCAGAAGTTTCTAAACGTTATCAAGCACAAGGTGAAAATCCAGCTTGTAAAGGAAAATTAACAAGATTTGTTTCAAAAGATGTTGCTATGCAATGGGAAAAAGAAACTGGTAAAAAAGCTATTGTTATCAAGGATACTCCTGCAAAGAAGGCGGAACGTGAAGCAAAAGCTCAACGAAAGAGAGACAGGAAAGAAAAGAAAAAACAAAAAGAAAAAGAACAGCGTAAAAAAGAACGCATGAAAGCTAAAAAAATGAACGCATAAATTATATATATATATAAATAAATAAAATTATTATTCATAAAATGTCACTATTCGATAGACTCCCCGAAGAGTTATTAGATATAATCAAAAGTTATACTACATTTGATTATATACAATATAAACTATTTTGTAACACGTGTTTATGGGTTACAAATTGGATACATAGTGAAAAAGGTATATGTTGTCCAAATCATAAAGAACATACTATTACCTATAGTATAAAACTACAAAGTATTTCTTCCAATGGATCATATTTTATTATGAAGAAAAAAGAAAGTGGTGAAACAATATTTTTACGAAAGTCCTTATTTTGATTTCTTTTTATTTTTTTATTTCTTTTTATTTTTTGATTTCTTTTTATTTTTTGATTTCTTTTTATTTTTTGATTTCTTTTGTTTCCCAAGATACTCTAGTATATCAAAATATAGTTCCTGTTTCTTATCTTTTTCTTTTTTAAGTTTCCTTATTTCTTTTGATGTTTCTTTACCGGTTCTTTCTATAATAGAAAAAATTTTCTCTAATAATGTATCTATTTCTTTTTCTAGTTTTTTTGCGGATTCTTTTGTAAAAGGCACTTGTTCTTTTACTTCTGTATTTGTCTTTACTTCTGTAAGTATAGCTTCTTTTCCATATTTCTCTAAACACATTTTACAAAAACCTTTTCCTTGTGCTATTCTTTTTTTAGATGATAAACTTGCCTTTTTTGATGTAATTTTACCTGTTTTGGATATAAATAGATCTTTTTTTTGTAAACCACCAGGTGTTTGTCTTGCTAAGTTGTTCCATACTTCACTTCTGTTTCCAATTTTTTTTGTGACTGGGATAATGTCCATTATTATAGTATATTATATACTATATTTATATATTTAATATAGTGTCGGTCTATAGTATGGAACTTGGTATGGAACTTGGTATGGAACTTGGTATGGTGTACTATATCCATAATAACTTCTAGGATGATATGTGGGGTAATATGTAGGATGATGTGTGGGGTAAAAATGGCTCCTAAATCTACTAAAATAGTCATACCAATTATAATATGGTGTAGACGTTAGCATCTGAACTTGTGTTCCTGGACTAAAATGTTCTTTACTTTTTTTACAATTATATACTATAAATAATAGGATTCCAATTATACAAGATACAATAACAACCATTTTTAATACTATATGTATAGTAAATACATAAAATTATGAACTACTAAAATGTTTTCGACAAACACATATATATGACTCTGAACCACCTACAAGAATTGTAGAATCATTTTTAACAATTCTTTTTGTAAATATACCAGGTGTTCCATCCGAACACATTTTACAAAAACCTTGCAATTTGGTTACTGTATCACAAAAAGGTATTATTTCTAGTATTGAAGGAAACGCTTTCCTTTGATAATCACCATCTAGACCAGTAGCAATAACTTTTTTATTATACTTTTCTACTGCATCTTTTATAAATTGTAATGATGTAAAAAATTGGAGTTCTTCAATACATACAATATCAGAATCTAAAAATGCTTTTCTATATTCATCATTCTTCATAATAGTTTCTAAATCAGAAATCATAATACAATCGATACTTAGTTTGTCATGTGTTATAATTTTTTTGTTAGCATACCGAGTATCAAATGAATGATTTATCGCGAATACCTTTTTTCCGATACTTTTGAATATATTTGCTTTTCGTATAAGCATAGTGCTTTTTCCAGAAAACATTGGTCCAATATATAACTCAAGAGACCCCATATCCCAGTTCATTGTGAATAGTGATTTCGTAGTATTGTATATATATCTATCATTTTTTTATATTTAAGTATTTTATTATATATAATTATATTATGGGTATATGTTATTCCAAACAATATACACATCATATAGAATATAAAAATATAAGAAATGTCGATACTATCATAGACAAGACTATAAGAGAAGTTATGGGGGAAGTTGTGGAAGAAGTTATGGAAGAAGTTGTAGGAGAAGTTGTAGGGGGGGATGTAAGAGAAGTTATGGAAGAAGTTGTAGGAGAAGTTGTAGGAGAAGTTATGGACGAAGTTGTAGGAGAAGTTATGGAAGAAGTTGTAGGAGAAGTTATGGAAGAAAAAGAAAAAATATTATATAAAAAAAAAATACAAAACTTGTATTTGGTTGAAATTTCAAGATACAATAGGTATCTTAAATAAAAATAGTCATATCTTGTATAATATGTCACATTTGTATAATAGTATCCTAGTTTTTGTGTTATTATTACTTGTAGTGTTTGTATGTTCTTATTGTAATATAAATACTATGGAAACTTTTACAAATCGTAAAGGCAATTCTCGAAATAATCAACATAATAGACATAAATCACATAATAGACATAAATCACATAATAGACATAAATCACATAATAGACGTAAATCGCATAATAGACATAAATCACATAATAGACATGCGAATATAAATTATGGAAGCCATAGAAATAGGAGATTTCGTAATTATTACAGTCATGTTCCTTTTTATAATACATTGTATCCAGATATACATTGGGGGAATCCTATACAATATTACCCTGAAATACAAAATCCTTCAAGACATCCGAGTTTACATAGCTCATATAATTGGTTTGATTACAGAACATGTCCATCAGGATGTGTAGCAAATACTTCTAGCCCTAGTGGATTTAGTTGTAATAAGACTGATAGCATAACTTCTTGTAGAACTGATTATGATTGTAGTGGTTGTAATGTTCCCGTTATTACATCATATTATTAAACCCATTCAGAATGTGTATAAAATGAAAAAATGAAAACTAAGAAAAAGGGTGCTATAATAATATCTAATGATGCAAAGTATGCTATAATAAAAGCAATAAATGCTTTTTTTACAGATTCCTTTAATTTATAATTCTTATATTCATCTTCTATAACTTGTTCTTTTCCAATAACGTATATTGTGAAACATATAATGAGTAGAGCATATACTACAAATTCTTTATTATACAAGAATAGTTTTTGAAAATGCAATTTATCTTTCTTATAAATATGGTATACTGTAAATACACCAAATAGTATAAATGGTATATCTTCTTGTATTTTTTTATATATTTCTATAGACTTTTCCTTATATTCTATAAAAATATACAGGGTACATAATATTCCAAAAGAGTATAATATTTTTTTTTCTGATTTTGTTAGAAACATTTGTATATATATAGAATGTGTAGAGTATATGTATAATAAATATAATTATAAAATATGGTTTATGAAGCGATACTTAATCTAAGTAGTAAAACTATAATATATTACATAACCAATAAATACAAAAGAACTTATAAATCCAGCCAGTTGAGAACTTTGAACCATATTTATAACTTGATGTCTTTCGCCCATTTCTAATAAGTCATTATTCATTTCTGACAATAGTTCTATTATTTGACACGCTATTTTAGAAATAGTAAGGGCAATATTACGATTAATAGATACAAAGTGACCATTTATATATTTTTGTATAGTAGGATTTGCATTGTATTTTTCTAATTCAGTTTTGATATTTTTTTGTTGTTCTTCTACATTATTTGGATATTTATTAGAATAATGTTCTATAATAGAACCTACAAGAGACATTGTGGTAAATGTAGAATATCTTGTTTTTATTACTTGTGTATTACTTTTTTTACCGAATATAGATGTGATTCTATCTTTATATTTTGTATCTTTATGGATATAAACAACTTGTGAATTATATAAATCCTCCATTGTTTTCATATTTTCCTCTGGTTTAGTAGAACATATTTTTTTATTTGCATTATCTAAAAAGGAATATAATCTATTTATTCTTGGCGGCGTTTCTTTATGTAAAATTTGAAACCTATTACCAATCCATGGTATTATGTATACAGGAAAATATTTAAATTTATTCCACCCTCTTTCTATTACATCTAGAATTGCTATTGCACTTCCTTGTACTATTTCAGGTTCTGTATATCCTAATGCAAATATTACACTATCTAAGAAATAATTAAACATATTTATAAAAACATATATACTTATAAACCATTTTGTAACAATATTTGCTATATCTTTTGACGTTTCACCTGCATCGCAAAAGTCATTCCCTTTGTATATATAAAATATAGCAAAAGACATATAAAAAACAGTATATTTGATAAAAAAATAAATAGAAAAAAAAGTAAAGAATAAAATAATAATATGTATAATGTTTCTTACAAAAGATGCTCGGAACCCTTTACCAAGTAATTTGTTAGTTACAAAATTCATTGACTTTCTTAATGATATAGAAAGTATTTTACTAATAATAGATGGTAGACCAGACCATAAAAATAAAATATAAAAGAAGAAAAGTGCAATATATAAAAAAATAGATATTGAACTTGAACCACCTTTTTGTTCTATGGTAGTTTCTATTGTAGAATTGTTATTTATATTGTACTCATATAACGACTTGTTGTTTTGTAATGTTTTACCTTGGTAGAATAAAGTATGGTTAAGGGTATTTGTTTTTTGTTTTACAGTATATATAGAAGCATATTTGGAAAAAGAATATACGGTATTTTGTATATATACGCGTATACTTGAATTAATCCTTTTCATAGGTTATATTACCTTATATACTATTTATAGTAAAATGATTTTAAAAAAAAAGAAGGTGTATGGGTTTATAAAAAAAGATACTATTCAAAAATATATTACTAAAAATAATACTTATACAAAAAAAATAAAAAGCAACAATATTAAAAATAGTATTATATGTGTTGTAGTATTTTGCGCTATAGCATTCCTATTACATATATATAATTTATGTTGTGCTCATAAAAAAAAAAATACACACTCATATCTTTCTATAATTCCAAGATCTGGAATATATTAATATATGTATTAATATGTATATTGTATATATATATATATTACAAAATATGTATGATAATTGGTTCTTTTTTTTTCATTCTACAAAAAATGAAATAACTATGAAAAATACATCCTATAAAGTAACAAAAGAATATATGCTTAATGGAGATCTAAAAATATCATGTGTTCACCCAGAACCTTGGAGTATAGTTCTAAAACCTACAGTGTATAAGAACAGCTATGAAGAAAAATATGAAATAGATACTATACAAAAATATATCCAGAAAGACTTACATGATATTGTTATTACAAATAATATATCAGAACTTGATAATATTGAAAAAAGGTATAAGGATATGTTAAAAATGTCCATTTCAGGTAATAATAATAATAAAACAATACAAAAAATACAAGAATCTATATTTGCATACAAACATGATATCTATATGAAATCAAATAATATTAAAGAAATTATAGAAATTGAAAAATTATTAGAAGAAGAAAAAAAAAGAGTACAAGAATTACATAATTACAAAAAGATAGTAAAAGATAAAAGTATTATTCAGAAAGGGAAAGTTCCAACACCTCCTTCAATACAAGAGTTGCGTGTAAAAAAATATACAAATAGAAAGATAATTAGTGCATTTGTAAAAGATACTAGTACTAATAATAATAATAGTAATAGTAGTAATAGTAGTACTAGTAATAATAATAATAGTAGTAGTAATAATAGTAATAGTAGTAATAGTAGTGATAATAATACTGTAGAAAAAAAAGGTGGTTTTATTAAAGTTATAAAACTTTTATAAATAGTGTAAGTATAAGGAAGAAGATATAAATAATGCCCCCAAGCTCTTTTATTGATATCAAATACTTCATACTATCATTTTCTATTGGTATGTTTTTTACATACATTTTTGTTCCAACTCCAGAAGTTATTATACAATTTCCAAATCCTATGAATTCTGGAAAAGTACAATACAAGGATGCAACAGATACTTGTTATGTATATGAATCAAAAGAAGTACCATGTACAAATGATGCGGTTGAAAATAGTATACAAAATGTTGGTATGCCATATACAGATAAAAAAAGAAAAAATACATCTATAATAGATAATTTATGGAAAAGGAAGTAAGTAATTACACAGAAGTTCCATTATACGTTTATGAGGAATGGGATCTTATTCAATATATTTTTTCATTTATCTCTCATGTATCAAGAAATATATTTGAAGTAGATACAGTTATTACATGTACAAGTCAAGAAATTATAGATTACTATAATGAATTATCTATTGATGATTATTATGATATCTTTTATCAAGACTTTATAGATTCTTTATTTTTATTTAGAGAAGGTACATCATACGACTATACACGTAAAAGATGGACTATATATCCTTATATACTATTGGATGAATTATATGAAGAATATATACAATATATACCTTATATAGAAAAGCAATTTACCGAATAAAACGGTTTTCTGCTTGTATTATACCAAGACCCATACGGATATCGTCGTCTTCTATACCTCTTTTTAATGGTTTACATTTATCTGATATACGTATTTTTGTAGGAAAATAGGAATTGGAATATGGGTACCTTGTATCATATCCTTTTATATTGTTACCTATAGCACCACCATTCATTACAAATTCATTCTCATATACCCATTCATCTGGTTCTGACTTTCTTTTTTTAGGAATATCTCTAATATTTGTAATAATATTTTGTACGTATCCAGGATTATTAAAAAATATGCTTGTATTCATTACGTCTGACTGGAAGTTACAGTCATTCTTATTATCTATAAAGTCATTATATGCTTTTATAGGGACACAAAATTGTTCTTTTACAAATACCATTGATATCACTATTATTGTTATATAAAAAAAAAGTACAACTATTAATTTTCTACGCATAATACTTTATATGTAGAAAATTATACAGATTGTATATATAGTAAAGAAGAAATATGTCAAATAATTCAATACACAATTCTTTAGAATCTACAGAAAATATTGTTACAGAAACCGATATTATCTCTATTACAAAAGATAATCTTCCAAGAAATGTTTCTTTTTCCATGAGAATTCTTTCTAGAGAACTAGAGGAAATATGCGCAATTGTATTTACAAAAGTATCAGAATATTGTAAAGATAAGGATTTTAACTTTAGCCTTATTGTTGCAAAGTCTATGGAAATTGTTGAATCCTATAAGAAAATTTCTTCAAAAGAAAAATATAATATAGCAACAAGATGTATTATTGAAATTATTAAAAATCAAGAAAATATAGATGAAAATACAAAGAAGGACTTATATATAACTATTCCAGGTTGTATAGAATCTATTATTCAATTGACAAAAGGTGAAAGGGTGAATCGTAATAAAAATAAAAAAGATGTAATTGATTCATTATATGTCACAAAGAGATCTACAGAAAGAATTATAGAATATATTCGTAGAGAAGATTACGATTTTTCAAGTATTCTTGAAAATATTTATTTAATTATTACACAAACCATATATATAGTTGGAGGATATCCTTCTTTGTCTGGAAAAGACAAGAAAAAAATCGCTGTTGAAGTGATTACATATATTATTAAGGAATTTCAAAAAACAGATATTGGCAAAGGTATCCCAGAACACTATATACAAATGGTATTTGATAATATGCCATCTGCAATTGATACATTTATATCTATAAGTAATGGTGTATTCAGCATTAATAATGTAAAGAAATGTTTTTCGTGTTGTATATCATGTTGTTAATAAAAATTGAATAATATTATTGTATAATTGAAAATGGATCCTTCTAAACTTCAAGAATTATGCTGCAAAGATTGTAGAAAAAGAATAAAAAACATACATAAAAAACTTACAATTTTCTAGGAATGGTAATATATATATATGCTCAAGCAACCCTTGGTAAAAATTATTTATATGGAGAAAATTTTTATAAAAAAATATAGATAAAGGAATCGAAATGTTGAAAAAAGCGGCTAATAAAGGTCACATAGATTCTCAATTTGAATTAGCAAAATATTATACAAAAATAACTATTGAATAATAAAAAATAAAATTATTATAATTAAACAAGTTTATTGTATAATTTTTTAATATCTTTTTCTGAAAGAACCTCATTTAATTTTATATTTCTTTCTTTAATACTAATATAGTCCTTAATACTCTTTATTTTCATTAGATTATGTGTATTGTTACCAATATATTGTCCTATATTCAATGCAATTTGCATAATTTTACGCAAAGATGGTTTTTCAGTATTAGGAATACGAACTGTTTGAATTAAAAAATGGTTCTCTTCAATTAGTGATGTATTGCCATTACCATCTATATAATATTCGGGTAATGCCATAATATTTTTATAATACTTTTGTGGTATATTTTTCCATTGTTTAGCTTTGTAGTTACTATTTGATAATATTACTTTTATACTCTTCCAAAAACGTAATCCATCATAATTCTTGTTATCACGTCTCTTGTTTCTTACATATATTAAAATTATACTGAAAAGATCCTCTATTTTTGTATCTTTGTTCATGTGTACTATATATTATATTATTAAATATATAAAAAATTGAATGTATTAGATACATCTATATAAAATAATAGTAAAACAGTCATGAATTCTACCTTTTCTACTCAAATTGAAAAAAGTATTGATAGAGATACTGTTTTGTCTTTCTTTGAGAAACAATATCCTTCTTATAATACAAATATACTAAAAGATATAGAAAAAAGTATTTTTCAGTATATTTTGGACAATACAATTATTCACAATAATATATCTACCACCATAAATATTTTTGTAAAAAAATATAACTATTATATTGCAGAGGTATATAATACACTTCCTTCTATTATTGGTAAGATTGAAAAAAAAGAAATTCAGATTTCTGATATACTATTAAATCCTATTAAAGTATACCCTGAAAATTGGGAATTTGTTATGAAAAGAAAAGAACAAGAAGAAAAGATTCTTACTAAGGAACTTGTCTCAAACAGTGCTGTATCAAAATGCTACAAGTGTAATGAGAAAAATGTATACACTCAAAGTATACAAACAAGAGGTTCTGATGAACCTGCTACTATATTTTATTCTTGTTTAACATGTGGAAATAAATGGAGGTCGTAGTGTTTATATACATATTATTGTAAAAAAGAACATATATAGTCTAACTCAGAATGTACCTTTTCTACATTTGATTCACAACTAACTTGTAAGTATATCTCAGACCAAGTTGTATTATTTGTTTTACTATTTCTTGAAACTCCTATTTTTTCAACAGATACTTCTTTTTTTATAGTATTTCCTTTTTTATTTCTAATAATAAGAAGTATACCTGGTTCTAATTCAAATACTATATCAATTATATCATACACGGTATTATTATATAATGATGGGAAACTGTCATTATGTACTTTATTTTTTTCTACATACAAAGAACATATTTTCTTATCTTTTATATACGGGTCGTTAACAAGAATTGATTTTACTTTCTTGCAAAAATTAGAAGAGTCCATATATATTGTTAGTTCTAGGTTCTCGTGAGAGTATTGGGAATATTCATTAATACTATGGTTATTCTCTCCAAATCTAGAAGACAATTCTATAAATACTTTCTGTATTTTTGAAGCAGGAATTCTTGTTTCATATGTATATGTATTAGAAGAATGTAAAAAATGATATTCTATATATGATTCTTTATTGGTAAACATGTTACGCGATAATGACTTTTTAGAATTTTTCATTATATTGATTATATAATGATTTTATGTTTATATATTTTTATAAAGTGATTTTATATAGTATATACATAGATGTATAATTTGGTACATTATAGTAAAGGGTTGTCTTCTATATTTGAAAAAAGAAGCATATGTAACAAAAACTTATTGATAAAAGGAGCACCAAAGACGCCTGCTATATCTAGAAAATCTGTGCGTATTATTTTTATTATTATATCATTTATTATTGTGATTTCTATAGCATATATAAGTTATTCTTATAAAAAATTACAAGATAATATAGACGATTATGTAAAAAATTGGGAAGAAGAAAGATGTAAGCCAAAAGTTATTCCGTTTGCTTCTATTATTTCTAAAAGAATGGATACTAGTATTTCTGTATCGGATAATATTAAGTTTTGTACTGATTCTTATGTACAAAGTAAGTTTCAATATTTTATATCACCCTTTACAACAATTATCAATAATATAGTTTCTGTTATACAACAATTATTTGAAAAACAAAATGTATTTGAAAATATTGCTAATGGTCTTAGTGATTCTTTAAATTATGCTATAGAAGAAAGTAAAAGTACATTTGATAGATTTACAAAAAAGTTATATACATTAGTAAATGAATCTACTGCTATTTTTTTAAATATTGGTAGAGTGTTTCAAGATATTATTACAGCTATGTTGTATTTAAAAGCAATTATTTATGATATGTTTAATAGTTTATCTCCAATGATATTACCAATGAAATTTGTTTTAGATTTTTTTGGACCTTGTTTTTCCCCTTATACAAATATTACAATGTCCAATTATACTACAAAATCTATATCTAACATTTGTGTTGGTGATACTATTTATAAAGGGGGTAAAGTATTAGCAATACATGTTTTTAATGGCAAAAATACACCTATGTATTCTTATAACAATGTTGTTGTGTCAGGATATCATCTTGTATTTGAAAAAACCCCGATACGAATAGGTTTATCAAAGAAGTCTATTCCCATTTCTATTCGTGAAGATACAATATATTGTCTTACCACAGAAAATGGATATATTGTTTCCAATGATACCATTTTCTCTGACTTTATAGAAGCACAAAATAAGGAGCAAATGAACTATATTTCTAATACAATTATACAATCCTTATCTTCAAACCCTGTTAATACAGAATCAGATAGAGTATGGGGTTTTCACCCAAATACGTATATTAATACGGTAGATGGTATAAAACAATTACAAGATATACAAATAGGAGAATTTTTAGAAAAAAATAATAAAGTAGAAGGTATATCTATTATACAATCTTCTGATATAGATATATATGAATATAATACTATTATAGTTTCAGGAAATGTTATTGTATATGATAATCATTCTTGGAAATATATTTCAAGTTGTGGTAAAAAAATACATAATTATCCTTACTTGTATCATATATATACAACAAAAGGAACCTTGCAAATACAAAATATATTATTTCGTGATTACTACCAAACATATAATAAAAAAACTCATTCTATTATTGATAATACAATAGAATCTGTTATAAGAATATAGTATTCATTATGCAGAACTAATAATGTCTTGCAAGATCTGATGGGTCATTTCGTACATCATTATTACTATATGCTACTTCTTCTATTTTTTCTGGGAATGTAGAAATTTTATCGTATAAAGTTCCTGTATCATATACAGTAGCACCTATATTAGTCATTAATACTGTTAAATGTGGACCAATATGTGTAAAAAGTCCATATTCTGTTGCACCACTTGGATCTCGTGGACCCCAAAAAGGCCAAAGACCTTTTACAGAACTCAATGCCTTAGCTCCTGCAAATTTACCAAAATCTTTTTTATATTCTTCTGAACCAGGATGATGTTCTTTGATTGGGAAAAAGTATGGTGTGGAAACAGCCCATAACAAAACTACAAGTATCATGTAATATTTCATTACGTAGTATACTACTAACTTATAATTTTATTTAATTATAGGATATATATATATAAATGAGTAAAAAAGTGAAAAGAATACAAAAGGATAAAAAAGTACATTTTACTTTTTTTAGACATGGATACTCTTGTTCTAATTTTCTTAAAAATAAAGACCCTGTTTCTTATTATACAAATATGAAAAATTACAAGTATCGTGATGCTCATTTAGTAAATTGGGGAATACTTGGTAGTATATTATCTGGAAAATATGTTCGTGAAAATATACTAAAAAATACAACATATCAAAAAGTATTTGTATCCCCATTACTTCGAACATGGGAAACATTAACTTGTATGTTTCCAGATATTACAGAGTTTGAAGTAGGGCCATATCTACGTGAAGGTATTCCCAGAAGTAAAAAAATAGTATCAAGAATTGTTACAAATCTTACAGATGTTCCTTATTCTTTACAAACAAATATACAAAGATATAATAATTTTGTTACATATGTACAAAATAATGCTCTATTCACGACTATACAAAAACAGTACCCTCGTGTTGAAAATTCTATACAAAAACAATCTTATAAAAAATATACAGGTTTTACAATTTCTAATACTTCCACAAAAGAAAAACAACATACTATGATACAAAAAAATAGTAACGATACGTATCAAAATGATAAATTTGATAAAAAAGGAGATATTATGAAATTTATACAAGATTGTAAAAATAAAGTTTCTCACGATGACAATGTTCTTGTAATATGTCATGGAACTCTTATATTAGCAGATTTTGTGAAAACCTATGCATCCAGGTCTTTTTATAAGACATACAAACATGTTAAACATAATAATAATTATGGATTTTCTATAGATATTACATATCATACTGATAATACACTTACTATAGACTTTTCTATTTTGTATAAAGGATTCTCTATTCCTAACCCTAGTAGTATTGAGAATATGAGCTTAGAATGCTCTATATGTTTTACAGATTTTACAAAATATAACTGTAAAAAAGATGAACAAAATTATTACAATAATATGACATCTCATATTCAGGAAAATTGATTATTTATATAAATAGTATAAAGAATTAGACAAGTATATATTACTGAAAAGAGTTCACTTATTTTTATACAAAGCATGTCTGAAATTAAAGATAATGAAACCTATGACGCTATGGAACATAAAGATCATATTCTTCAAGTTCCGGATACATATATAGGTTCTATTGAACCAGCTGTATTGGAAGATATATGGGTTTGTGAAAATGAAAAATTTACACAAAAACATATTACTATTAGTCCTGGATTCTATAATATTTTTAATGAAATTGTAACAAATTCTTTAGATCAGTGTCCTAGGACACGCGAGTATAAAAAGTCAGATAATACTGTCCAACTTACAACCTCTATCAAGATTACAATTGATATAGAAACAGGAATAATTTCTGTATATAATGATGGTGATGGTATTCCTGTAAAAAAACACGATTCTAAAGATATATACATCCCTGAGTTGATTTTTGGACAACTACTTACATCTAGTAATTATGATAAAACGAAAAAGAAAACGTGGGGTGGTAAGAATGGTTATGGTGCGAAAGTTACAAATATATTTTCAAAATATTTTGAAATAGAAACCGTAGATCATCGTAGAGGAAAAAAATGCAAACAAATTTGGAGAAATAATATGTCTTCACCAGAACAAAAAGCAAAAATTACGTCTTGTAAAACAAAACCCTATACAAAAATAACATTTATACCTGACTACGAACGATTTGAAATGAAGGGTATTACGCAAGAAATATTATCTTTACTAGAAAAAAGAATTTATGATATTGCTGGATGTACTCCTCGAGATGTATCTGTATATTACAATGGTAAGAAGGTACATGTGAAAGATTTTCCAAGTTATGTGGAAATGTATATTGGAAAACAAAAAGATACAAAACGGGTGTATGAAAAAGCAAATGATTCTTGGGAAATTGTAGCATGTGCCTCACCAGATGGTTCTCCAAAACAAGTATCTATTGTAAATGGAATATGCACTATGAATGGTGGAAAACATGTTGATTATATTACAAATCAGATTTGTAGGGAACTTGGTAAAAAAATTAATAAATCAAAAACAAATGGAGTTTCTACAAATCATATCAAAAATAATTTGTGGGTTTTTATCAATTCACTTATTGTGAATCCATCGTTTTCTAGTCAGACAAAAGAATATCTTACAACTCCTGTTTCTAAGTTTGGCTCCAAATGTGAGCTTTCAAAGGACTTTTTTACAAAATTGTATAAGACCGAAATTGTAGAAAGAGCAAGGTTATTAAAATCAGTTCATGATAAGTCCGGTCTTACAAAAACAGATGGTAAGAAAACTAAAAACGTTCGAGGTATCCCTAAGTTAGATGATGCGAATTGGGCAGGGACAGCAAAATCATCCAAATGCACACTAATTGTTACAGAAGGAGATTCGGCAAAAGCTCTTGTTGTATCAGGATTAGGAGTTGTAGGAAGAGACGAGTATGGTGTTTTTCCACTTCGTGGTAAATTATTAAATATTCGTGATGCGTCCGATAAACAAATTACAGGAAACGCAGAAATTCAAAATATGAAAAAGATTCTAGGATTACAACAATCTACAAAATCTATTCAAGAATTACGATATGGAAAAGTACTTATTTTAACCGATCAAGATACAGATGGTTCCCATATTAAAGGACTATTAATGAATATGTTTGCATGTCAATGGTCGCATTTACTGGAACAAGGATTCTTGATTACAATGTATACACCTATTGTAAAAGTTCGGAAAGGAAAAAAGGTTATACAAACATTCTATAATCAATCGGATTATGAAAAATGGAAAGAAACAAATTCTTTACAAGGACTTACAATTAAGTATTACAAAGGACTCGGTACTTCAACAAAACAAGAAGCAAAAGAGTATTTTTCTAATTTACATTTGATACAATATAAATGGTGTCAAGAATCAGAACAATCTTTGACTTTGGCATTTGATAAACAGATGGCAAACAAAAGAAAAAGTTGGTTAAGTCATTATGATAAAAAACAAGTACTAAACCCATTAGAAAAAAATATTTCCTATAAGGAATTTATTAATAAAGAACTAATTCATTTTTCGAATTATGATAATAATCGGTCCATTCCATCTTTTTGTGATGGAAACAAACCTTCTCAACGAAAAGCACTATATACATTTTTCGCAAAAAATATTGTGAAAGAACTAAAAGTTGCTCAAGTTACAGGATATGTTACAAGTGAAACCGCATACCACCATGGAGAATCTTCTATGGAAGGAACTATTATTGGACTTGCACAAGATTATGTAGGTTCTAATAATATTAATTTACTAAGACCAGAAGGAATGTTTGGAACAAGAATTCAAGGTGGTAAAGATTGTGCACAATCAAGATATATTTTCACAAATCTTGAAAAAATCGCAAGGTCTATTTATAAAAAAGATGATGAGCCATTGCTTAATTTCTTATATGAAGAAGGAAAAGGTATTGAACCAGATTGGTATGTACCAATTATTCCTATGATTTTAGTGAATGGTTCCCATGGTATTGGAACTGGTTTTAGTACACATGTTCCTTGTTATAATCCAAAAGATATTATTACAAATATTCAATGTATGATGAACAATACATTAATGAAACCATTACATCCATGGTATAGAAAATTTAGAGGTTCTTTTGTTCAAAAGGAAATTCAAGGGTCTATGAAATGGTTTACACAAGGTGTATGGAAAGTAAAAAATCCAACCACTATTGAAATTACAGAATTACCTATTGGTGTTTGGACGGATGATTATCATCAACACATAGAAACATTACTTATAGATAATTCTGAAAAAGATACAAAAAAGAAGAAAAAACAATGTATTACAGATTATAAAAAATGTAATGATCATGATGATGAAAATGTTCATTTATTAATTACATTTAAAAGAGACACTCTTTCAAAACTTCTAGAAAATACAGATAAACTTGTTTCTCTGCTAAAGTTAGAAGAATCTAAGAGTTGTTCTACATCCAATCTACATGTTTTTGATCCTTTAGGAGAAATTGTAAAATTTTATAATCCAAATGGGATGCTTCGAGCATATTATAGGATTCGACTACCTTTTTATAAAAAACGTAAAGAATACCAAACATTATTTTTACAAAGAGAGATTGCGTATATATCTGAAAAAATACGATTTGTTCAAGGAATTATTGATGAAACTATTCATATTAGTAAAAAACCAAATGATGAAATTCTACGCATTTTACGTGATTCAAATACATTTTTACCAGATCCTTCTAAAAAAGATATAATGTTATCTCCTATTAATGAGAAAGTGTATTCTGTTGCTTTAGAAAATGAAGTAAGAAGGTATTCTACAGAAGATTGTAAAAACTCAGATGAAGAAAATGAACCAGAGTTTGATGAATCGCATCCTAATGGTCAAGAACCATATATGGAAGACAACGTAATTGTTTCATCTAATACAGAACAAAAAGAAGAAGTTCGTGATACAAAAAAAATATTATCAGAAGACTATGGATATTTACTGAATATGAATATTTGGTCTCTTACACAAGAGAAAGTGGATGAATTACAAAAAATACTAGAGAAAAAGAAGAAAGATGTAGAGTATTTTATAAAAATTACTCCTAAAGAACTTTGGAATATAGATTTACAAGAACTTTTATCTTTCTTGTAATACTTTTGGTTGTAAAACATACACATACTCTTTATAATAGTAAGAAGGCTTTGGATATTGTATTTTTTGAATAATATCTATTGAATTCTTTTTACAAAATAGTTCAAAATTACATATAGTAGGTGTATATAAAGGTATGATATATGTATATATATTTTTATCTATAGTGAATGTTTCTTTTTGAAGGTAATTTAGTGTATTTTTTATAAATTTTTTTTCATAATATATAGTTGTATTATTGTTATTATATTGTAATTTTTTATACTCAGGATATAATGTATTTGTATCTATAATACAAATAAATATATATCCTGTTTTTTTTATTTTTTTACAAAATTGTTGAATCACCCATTCCCAATGTTTATAACTGAATAGTAATGTAGTAAAACATCCTATTCCGTCAACATATATAGAAGAGTATAATGTGTGTATTGTAGAAACTTCTTTATTATAGAATATTTTTGTAGGATATTTCTTTTTTGCGTTTTCAATCATTTCATAAGAACTATCTATTCCAAAGTTGTTGGTAGTTTGTAAATACGAAAAAATGGAAGCTGTCCGACAATATGTATCTATATAATAAAAATCATTTGGCAAATACCGATTCACTATATTCGCATAATGTAGTGCTTTTTTACTATTATTTTGAATATCGTCATATAATAAAGCATATAGTTCATCGTATATTTGTGTTTTTGTTCCTTTTGGTATATGAAATTCTTTTTGTAATTGTATTGGTTTTTTTATATACAATGTATAGTATTTATACATTTTTTCTTTACCAAATAGAGTATAATATCTATATATAATTTATATAAAAAAAACAAAGTATTCTATATATATATATATATAAAATAATAATGGAAGAACATAAAAAAACATTATGTAATACTGATAATACGGATAATAGTATTACAAAATGTATAAAAAAGAAAGAACCAAAAAAAATATGTGAAGAAAAAAAAAAGTATGAAATACAATCTATGTTTTCAAAAGAAGAATTACAAGTATTACTCAAATTGTTCCCATAAAAAAAAATTGATTACATTATTGTGAAGGACATTGTATTACTATTTTAACTCGCGTGAAGAACTTTTCGGTTGCTTTTGAGAATTAATTCTAATACTTTTGTAAAAAGTCTTGCGATGGAACAAAAACTTCCCCAAAAACCCATCTGGATGGAGAAGTACACAACTATTTCTTCAACTTCCACGCCAGAAAGCCTTCTGATGTGCATCAAGGATCATTTTCAAAAGGCTGAGATTGACTTTGAGTTCGTGAAAGATGACTCCAAGATCAAAGCTTTATGTGGAAACCAGGGTCGGAGATGCAAATTCAATGTCAGGCTCTTCCGTGGTGACGGCAAGGGCGAGGTTTTAGTCGAATTCCAGAGACGCTGCGGCGATATCCTTGCGTTCACATCGATGTACCGCAATGTTCTGGAATCCCTACAACAAGCAGATTTGATCAAAGGTCCCAAAAAGGCTCATGCTTCTTCTGTTGCTGCGACTTCGTCGGTGGAAAAACCTTTAGAAATTCCAGCAGACCTTGTCGAACCTTCGCTCGAAGAGCTCTCCCTCGACGCTGCCGCTGTGCAGTCTCTCTACGATATGGCAGAGTGTGAACTGGTTGATGTGCAAAGGGAAGGATTGTCCGCCCTCGCGTCCGTCACCGTCGACAGCCAAGCAAACCAGGCAAAGCTTGTTGGATCTCAAGACAAGATCATTCGCATTTTGAATTCGGCTCTAGTTAGTGCCAACGAAGAGAACAACCACTACGGTGCTGTCCTGTTGGCAAACGTCAGCGCACAAGCTTCTGTTCAGAAAACACTCACGGAGCAGCTGCTGCCACCTATTGTAGATTTGATGGGTGCTTGTGTAACATTGGCCAACAAAGACACTAAGCGCTACCTGGCGCGTGCTCTGCTCAACCTCTCGAGCCCCGAGAATGTAGGTGAACTCAAGCAGTCCAAGGACTTTGCCGCGGTTGAAAAAGTGCTTTCTGTCTGTCTCAAACTGGATGATACGGCCTTGAATGGTATTGTAAGGCAAATTCAGCTTTTGCTGAAAGCCTAAATTGGTGAGAAACTCACATAAGCATGTGGGTTTCACACAAAGAAAAAATAGTATATTTAGATAATAAAAAAAAAATTGACACGGGGAGGGTAAAGGGTATTATAACACTATTTTCACTCGAGCGAAGAACTTTTCGGTTGCTTTTTTGTGTTGCTTTTGAGGACATAAGAAAGTATGGAAGGTAGCATATCGCTAGACAAAGTTGTCAATAATGTTCTCGGCTATAAATGGGACGAGATCCCTCTTTCTTACAAAGGAATCATTGAGTTCCTTCGTAGGAGTTTTCTCCACCGGTCCGTTAAACCGTGGTCTGTATTTTGTAGGACAGTGAACACGTTTTTCAATTCTCTCTTTGAGGCCTTTTATCAAATTGGCTTTAAAGATTTTTCAGATGAAAAATCTTCGGAGGAATCTGAAGAAAGCCCTCGTAAAGCGAGAAAGAAAGCGAAAAAGAGAGCGAGTAAAGCGAGAAAGAGAGCAAAAAGAGCGAGTAAAGCGAGAAAGAGAGCAAAAAGAGAAAGCTGCGATCATCAGTTGATTGTTTTGAAAATGCTGAACAACGTTTCAAAAAGAATTAGAAAAAAACTTCAAAAACTTTTTGAACCCTTTATAGCCCATGCATCCGAACCAGAGACTGAGGCTGAGACATGGGCTGAGGCTGAGACATGGGCTGAGGCTGAGGCTGAGACTGAGACTGAGACTGAGGCACTAGAGACCCTCCTAAGAGAGATATATATCGCTTTCTGCTTGTCGTATAGAGCAGGACTGTATAAAGCTTTCTACGAATATACTAAAAAAAGTTGAGCCATCAAACAAGTGGCTGTGAAAAGAAAAATAATAGTATATATATATATATGTCTAAAAATATAAAAAAAATTCATAATAAACTAGCGAAACAAGTTATTGATATACGAAAAGCTATACGAAAAACATATTTTGAAGGAGTTGTTACATTTATTATTATATTTGGAATATATTATTCTAGAAATAATAGGAATCATGATAATACAAAGGACTTGCATTATAGAAGAAATATGTATATTCTTGTAGGGGTATTTATTGGATACACATTATTATATTTACTTACTTCTGTAAAGACAAGTATAGTATTTATATACACAAGTATTCTTGTAAGAGTATTTGGTATATACACTATATTTACATATATACAAGATACTTGGTTATAATTCTTATTTTTTATTACCCAATTTACCTATATTTTATCATACATTTTTTTTATAAAAAAATAAAACTATAGAGGATTTGTAATTTTATTTTTTATCAAATAGTATATACGATGCCAAAAATTTCAAAATTTCAAAATTTTTCTTCTTTACTCCGTAAAAAGAAAGGTTTATTACAATGTATTTTTAGTACATTACTTTTTCAAGTAAGTGTGACTACTTTGGTTGTATATTTTTTACATAAAAATAACCCGAATATACTTCAAGTAAAAAAAAATAGTATTCTATTTCTTGTATTTTCTCTTATTGTTGGAATTGTATTAATATATTGTATGGCATTTGTAAAAATGGAATTTTATAAAAGATTTATTCTTTTTGTAATATTCAGTATTATACAAGGTGTATTATTATATATTGCCACTGAAAAAATACCTGAAGAAGTTATTTTATCAGCTCTTTTTTCTACTATTTCTATATTTGTACTATGTATAAGTTTTGGATTTATTCTTGTATATTTTGGTTTTGATATACAATGGATTGGAATACTATTATTTTTTGTATTACTTGGACTAATTATTACAAGAATTGTATATATTTTTATACCTCCTTCAGAAAACAAAAAAAGAATATTGACAACTATTTCTATACTATTATTTAGTATATATATTTTATATGATACAAATACTATTTTATTGCGATATGAAGATACAAAAGTAAATTGTATTCGAGGAGCATTAGACTATTATTTAGATATAGGAAACTTGTTTATTAATTTATTAGATAATAATTAAAATCCTATATTGTTTATTATATTAATCAACAAGTTCATCTTGAACAATAGTTTGTAAAAAAAGATATTTTACTAGTCTTGAAAAGGAACATGTACTAGTATTATGAAGTCTATAAAGAATATAATAATGTAAGTTATTCTTAATAGTATAAAAAAAAGAAAACCATTCTTTGTGCAAAGGTTCCTTTATTGTATAATGTTCATCTATAGGATTGCGAAACCATTCTTCAATATGTCTCACATCCAAGTTATAGTTATATGTAATATAATTCTTTGCATCATTTTTATTTTTTATAGGAAAATCAATAGTACAATCTCTTTTTTTACATAATTCCCATGTTGTATATATAGAAATTTGGTCTCCACGGTCATCATCTGTTGATGTTCTTGTTATATCCATAGTATCTAGATTTTGTAGTATTGTTTTATCAAAATCTGTATAAGTAAGTCTTTTTGATAACCAAGTAAGAAAATTATGTAATGATTTTGTAAAACAACCTATTATCTTACAGTTATCTTTGTATTTTTTAGTATTTCTTTCAATATACTCTATAAATTCTTGTAATACTTGTACCTTGTTTTCTGTAGGTTCTACAGAAGACCATTGTTCTTTAAATAATGGAAAAAAAGATGTTCTATATCCTATTTTTTTTTCATCTATTACTGGAAATGATAAATCCGATACTTTTTTTTTATTATCTGGTGTATATCCAGGAGGATAAAAAGGTGTAGCACATGGGTTTGAACCTAATTGACTAATCGACATAATGCAATATAGGTACACAACTTAGTTTAGAACACCACAATCTAGTTAATTTTAATTATACAATAACTTTTATATAAATATCAATTTTTATATAAGAGGTATAATTAGAATATACTATATATTTACGATAATATGCTTGATTTTTCAGATGTTCTAATAAGACCTCAAAAAACAGATTTATACAGTCGTTCGAAAATTAAAGTATCCGAAAAATACAAATTCTTACATTCTCCAATTGAATGGGAAGGAACGCCTATTATTGCGGCAAATATGGATACAACAGGAACATTTGAAGTATATAATGTTCTTAGTAAATACAAATGTATTACCGCAATGCATAAATTTTATTCTCCAGAAGAATACAAAGAAGCATATACAAAATATACACTAGATCCTAACTATTTTATGGTTTCTACAGGAATTACAGAGGATTCTTTACAATATCTAAAAGATGTATTTTCTGTTATTTCTTGTAATTGGATATGTATTGATGTAGCAAATGGATATATGACTTCATTGGTCCCTTTTTGTAAAAAAGTACGGGAAATGTTTCCAGATAAAATTATTGTTGCTGGAAATGTAGTTACTGGAGATGTTGTACAAGAATTACTTGTAGATGGAAAAGTAGATGTTGTAAAAATTGGTATTGGACCAGGTTCCGCTTGCACTACACGAATTAAAACAGGTGTAGGAATGCCTCAACTATCTGCTATTATGGAATGTGCGAAGTCTGCTAAAAAAGTTGGAGGATATATTATAGGAGATGGTGGTATTACATGTCCGGGGGATTGTTCAAAAGCATTTGGTGCTGGTGCTACCTTTGTTATGATGGGTGGTGTTTTTGCCGGTCATGACGAAAATCCAGGAAATATGATTGAAAAGAATGGAATTTCATACAAGTCTTTTTATGGTATGAGTTCTTCATTTGCTATGAAAAAACATTATAATGGAGTAAAAAAATACAGGACTTCGGAAGGAAGACATATTCTTGTAAAATATAAAGGTTCTCTAGAGAATACTATATTGGATTATATTGGTGGAATACGAAGTACTTGTACATATATTAATTCTCCGTCTATTCGACAAATGAAAGAACATACTACATTTTTACAAGTTCGTAATCAGTATAATAGTAGTTTATTGTAAATGAATGTTTTGTATGTATATAGTATATGTTAAAGAATCATCAAAAAATACTTAATATAAAAAAAAAATCTAAAAAACAACTCATAAAACAAGGTTATGAAATAGTTAAAAACATGAAAAACACATACAAAAAACTATCAGTAATTGAAAAGGAATTATTATATAAATATAAAAATACTTACTATAATATAATTAGAAATTATATAATACACGGAGGTGTATCATATACAGATATTATAAATAGTATTAACAAAAATAGAAGAGATTCTGTTAATATAGGACTTTTATATAATAATTTTATTACAGAAATAGAAAATAATATTACTCTACTTGATAATATTATCAAAAAAAATGGTATTACAAAAAAAATAAATGTGTATAGAGGAATATATGCAACTGATAATAAACAATATTTTCTTACAAAAATACATAATATTTCTAAGAAAAAAGGAAATATACTAGATATAGAAACATTTCAAAGCACTACATTAGATATTTATACATCAGAAGACTTTATTAAATATACTTCAAAAAAAGGTATTATACTCGAAATTGAAACAAACGGATTTCCTTATATTTATTTACCATGGAATATAGGAAAAGAACCAATAAATAAAGAACTATTATATAATAGTGAATTTGAATTATTATTACCAAAAAATTTACAAATGGAATATGTTTGTAAAAAAAAGATATATATTGATAAGATAAATATTCAAAATTGGAGAAATTATAAAAAAAAAGGTGATGTTAATTTTATAGAAACCTATATATATACATTTAGAATTATTGGATATTTTACACCAAAAGAAAAGAAAAAACAGGACTTTTTATCTATTCCAGTAGATGATATAAATACATTATACTTGATGTAATATATATTTATTTTTTATACTATTTTATATATATATTACCTATCGCATTCTCTGTGGAATGAACTCAGGTGCGCCTGCTCTCAGGTCTGAGTAGAAGGGAGTCTTTGCCTCAGGCTCAGGCTCAGGCTCAGGCTCAGGCTCAGGCTCAGGCTCAGGCTCAGGCTCAGGCTCAGGCTCAGGCTCAGGCTCAGGCTCAGGCTCAGGCTC